>Ga0210398_10001697_pt1 | contig 22227 bp, 18 predicted proteins | sample IncBWC4OmetaG_FD_161047 | JGI IMG/M metagenome (GOLD analysis project Ga0210398, IMG submission 161047) | Forest soil microbial communities from Barre Woods Harvard Forest LTER site, Petersham, Massachusetts, United States - Inc-BW-C-4-O | ecosystem: Environmental > Terrestrial > Soil >...
GACATCCATTCTTGGTGCGCTATGGGCCCCGCCATACGACGCATCGGTGAACACAGCCCACATGTCGGCGAATATGTGATTCCAGCGGATGGACGACGACCAAACCGGAAAGTACCTTGAAACGGGGTTCGAGACCATCAGCCTCCAGTTGAACGACCATACTGCCCGCGGCTCGGGAGGCCGCCAGTATGGCAAATCGAAAGGTGTCGAAACGTCCAAAGGCCAAAGCAATACTTCGGCTGCCCGACTTGGAGCAGTCGAAGAATGCGGTCCTTCACTCGCTCGCTGCAGCCAGCTCTCAGGAATCATACGGTCATGCCATCAACGAATTCATTACGTGGTACTGCTCTGAGCCGCGTCTGGCGTTCAACCGAACTATCGTTCTTCGCTATCGGTTTTTTCTCGAACAGAAGAACCTCGCTCCCTCCACCATCAACGTGCGCTTAGCCGCTGTGAGGCGGCTCGCTTATGAAGCTTCCGATACCGGCCTTCTGAGCCCTGAACTGGCAGCCGGAATCCGCCGCGTTAAGGGAGCAAAACGTCTGGGTGTGCGGATCGGCAATTGGTTGACCGTCGATCAGTCCAGGACTTTGCTCGGCAAGTCGCCGTCAGAGAACCTCCGTGGCAAGCGTGATCGGGCGATTCTGGCGCTGCTCATCGGGTGCGGCCTGCGACGAGCAGAACTGGTTGGACTCGGAACGGAGGATTTCCAGATCCGTGATGAGCACTGGATAATCGCCGACTTAGTTGGCAAAGGAAAGCACATCCGTACCGTTCCCGCTCCAGTGTGGGTGAAACGCGCTGTCGAAGAGTGGACCACGGCGGCTGGCATCAATGATGGGGCGATCTTCCGGAGAGTAAGTCGGCTGGGTAGGATTTGGCGCGATAGAATCACGGCCAAGGCGGTCTGGCACGTAGTGAAAGCGGCCGCGAAACGTGCCGGTATCAAGACCCTTGCTCCGCATGACTTGCGTCGGACCTGTGCGCGGTTATGCCATTTAGCCGGTGGCGAACTTGAACAGATTCAGTTTCTGCTGGGACACGCATCGGTTGAGACAACTGAGCGCTATCTCGGCTGCAAGCAGAAACTCAACGAAGCGGTGAACGACAACCTCGGATTGGAAGACCCATGACAGTGGGGTTACGCCACACAAGGGGACTTCTGGCCCAGATAAGTTGCGGTTAGAACGTTACTCGCCGACTGAGCGATCTCTGCCGGATAAATAAGGCAATCCCGTTCCCGGTCCGCAGCGTCGACTAGGAGCTTAGCCTTCTGCACCGGCCAGGAAACGACCGCGGTAGTGCGAAGGCGCAACGCCGAAGCGTTGCATAAAGGCGCGGCGAAAACTGTCGGGATCGTGAAAGCCGACCGAGTCGGCCACCCGCTCCACGGTACAGCCCGGGGCGGAGAGCCGATTGCGCGCCTCGTCAAGCCGGAGGCGCTGCACAAATGCCGCAGGACTGCTATTGAACTCCAACCTGAAGCGGCGGGAGAACTGCCGCGGGCAAAGATTCATCTGCTCGGCCATCGCGTCAACGGAGAGGTCCTGGTCGAGGTGACCGAGCATCCATGCCGCCAGATCGGCAAAGCGGCTCGTCGAAGCAACTTGAAACTTAAGCGGCTCAGAAAACTGCTCTTGTCCTCCGGGACGCTTCATGTAAACCACCAATTCGCGCGCCACCGCGAGCGCCACTCCCGGTCCGAAGTCTTCTTCAATTAATGCCAAGGAAAGATCGATGCCGGCGGTGATGCCGGCAGAGGTGTAGAACTTGCCGTCACGAATGTAGAGCGCATTAGAATCAATCTTCAACGCAGGAAAGCGGCTGGCCAATTCGGTGGCGTACTTCCAGTGCGTGGTCACTCGCCGCCCGTCGAGCAGCCCCGTCGGTGCTACTGCAAAAATGCCCGTGCACACCGAGGCAATTCGGCGAATGCCGTTGGCCCGACGGCCGATCCAATCTGCCAGTTTAGGACCGGAGGGCGAGAGGCGCATGGCCCGTCCACCGGGAATGAGGAGCGTATCGATGTGGCGCAACGAACTTAGGGAGCTCGCCGCAGTCATGCGCAGCCCGGACTCGGAGCTGAAAGTCTTGGCGCCCAGTGAGGCAATCGTCACTTGGTAGCAGGGCTGCGGCTTGCCGTTCGAGCTCTCTAGGTACGCGTTGCTGAAGGCTTCTAGCGGCCCGGTCAGGTCGAGGGAGGTGATCTCGTCGTAACCCACAATGACGATGCGTTTGGGTCTCACGTTGGTCGTCCTATTGAAATAGCAATAGGGTATATGTCTGCAATGACATTCCTCCGACGATTTGGGACCTAGCTACTCCAGCCACAAAACAATGTCCTGAAACGCCGGACTAATGTCATTTGGGACTTTTCATTATCGGGTTAACCTCTGCCCTGTCGCAAGCAGTTCTTAGGAGGATCCATGTGGAATCGAGCTAAAGGACTTTGGATGGCCGTCGTAATCGCGGGTATTCTGAATCTAGCAGTCTTCATGAGCCACGCGGCGGTGCCCGACAAAATACCGCCTGCAACGCAAGAAGCCCGCCCACTGAAGCCGCCTGCAACGGGCAAGATCAACGTAGCGTTCCTGATCTCGGAGAGCGCGAACGTCATCGACATCGCGGGCCCCTGGGAGGTATTCAGCGACACCATGCTTACAACCGACGGCAAGCCGTGGCATGAATCCGACGGCGACAACATGGCAATGCCGTTCAACGTCTACACGGTGTCCGATTCGCTGAAGGCGGTAGACGCAAATGGACTGACCATCGTCCCGAACTATAGTTTCGATAACGCACCTAAACCGCAAATTATCGTGATTCCCGCCCAGGGCGGACGCACCGCGGCCCAGAAAGCATGGCTGCTGGCCAATTCGGCCGACGCCGATGAGACCATGTCAGTGTGCACTGGCGCCTCCATGCTAGCGGCGTACGGACTGCTCGACGGCCAAACTGCGACTACTCACCATGCCTTTCAGCAGGGTATGCAGAAGCAATATCCGGCGGTGCGCTTCGTCAGCGGAACCCGCTTCGTGGAGAATGGCAAAATCGCAACCGCGGGCGGCTTGACCTCGGGCATTGATCTGGCACTACATGTCGTTGCGAGATACTACGGGAACGAGGTAGCACAGGTCACCGCCAACTTTATGGAGTATCACAGCGAGCTGTGGAAGAACCCGGAATACCAGCAGGTGAAGCCCGTGGTAGCGTCGAAGTGATCTTGCTTGTCGGGCGAGCTTGCCACGTCACGTTCAAGTTTCCGTCCGGTCTGTCGCCAATCCGGAAAATATCCAGAAACGGAATTCTGGGAAATAAACAATCGTGCCAATCGAAAACTGTTTCATCCGCGGGCTGCAGTCGGAAAATATGGGAACAGAATGGGAACTATAACTGCCAAACACCATACAAAAAGCGCTACATGACATAGGTAAAGGCTAGACGATACAACCACATCGTGTTTCTGCATTTGCTTTGCAAGCAAGGCGTCGGAGTTTCACATGCCTCCAGACGCGCCACCTCATAACCACTCACTTCGTCGCCATTGTGCTACTTCGGCCATCTGAATTGGTGCAACGGTTTCGTAAGGAAAATTCCGGAAAGGTGGCCACGTCAAGGAAGGCTTTCAGTCCGGTGTTGGTTTACTCGCTCTTTTTTGATTGTCGTTAACGGTTACGTATGAATCTGCGTCAAGGGATAGCCGTGTGGCTCATGCAATCGTATCTGTCAGTAAATCTCCGCAAAAAATACGTCGCCTTAGAATCCTACCTAAGAAGCAGCATGTGGTTCAAAGGCCTTCGGTTGCGCGCTGAAGGATTCTGCTAGGGCTTTACCCGGGCGACTCACAGGCAGTCGCACGGTGGTTCGGATCCACTTGCCCGAGCCACAGCATTCGCATGAGTCCTCGACCGGATACTCATACCGTTAGAACGATGCTGATTGCAAACTCGATGTTCTTCAGGTGGCCTCCCATTTCAAGAAGTCGCGCGATCGGCCGGGCAACATAGCCTGCGCTTTGCCACCCAAATAAAGCGCTTGGCTGCCGGCGAGGGCTTCAAGTAGTGCATTCGGCGCTGTGGGAAATCCACGAGGGTTGTTGATGACCTGTAACAGACAGGACGAGGCCGCGAAGAGCGTGATGAGAAGGTCCTGCACACGACCTGCGCCAGTGTAGGAGGAATAGCCGTCTGTGCCAATTGAATTCGGAATGTCGCCTTCCAGGAGTTGGTCTAGAACGATCGCGCCGGCAATTAGCTTCCAGAACACAATGCAGAAGAAGCCCCCGAGGCAGAGCGGCCTTAAAGGATCGTTATTCCCAAACTATTTAAATAGTTGGCATTCACGACGGAATACATTGAGGATTTGAAATGCAATCACTCCTGATGTTGCGTAAGTCAGCCAGCTGAGATCCCGATCGTTTAGCTTGGACCCTGGCATGAAGAGATGTATGAGATAAAATGCAAATGCCACGACGACACAGTTGAGAATCAAGCGCCCGCCCTCCAACTTTGGAAACCATTTCGATCTCTCGGCCCAAAGCGCCGTTTCGTGTTCGAGCAGGTCCCTTCCCGCGAGCGTGTTAATCTTCTGCTCTTCTTTCGCAAGGCGCTTTCCTAGACGAAACAGCGAAAACTCGGACTGTTGCCAGACGAAAATCAGCGAGAGCGCCAAAACGGGTACGATAGGCAAAAAATCCTTAATATTGACGTCTGGTTTAAGTACGGCTATTGCAGCAACGCCGGCCACAAGCATTTGGCCGAATTTCAAGTCGGACTCAATCCTGCTGCTCACCTCCTTCCGAAGGCTCTCGGCATTCTCCTGAATCACATCGATCATTTCTTTGTCGGTCATTCGTTACTCCTATCAGGCACGCTCTTGGATTGTGAATACTCATGCAGGCCCGCGGCAATCATCAGATCACTCAAAGCAGGGTCAGGGTCAACATTCTCTAAACCTAGCTAACAAACGAATCGAAAGAGTTGCTGGCGGAGTATGTCGTGCCCAAAATATTGAACGTGAGCGATAAGCGGCATGTTGGCCTCGCGATCCGTCATGTTTTGCACACACGGCGGCACATTCGGCGTCAGGGCAGGATCATCGTAGTAGTTGAGTTCGCCACTGATAATGTCCATCTTGGTCCAAATATTCACCCAATCAAAACCACCCGGTCGGTACAACGGGTAACTCACAACGAGTGGCTGGACCGAGGCCGCGAGCTGTTCGCGTATCCAATCTTGATCGTTCTTGGCCTGCATACGGAATATGAACGCGGTTTTATCCAACGGTGACCCAAGGGTGATCAGGGCGCGCGTTCGTCCGACCACATTGCGCTGGTCCGGGGGCACCGAGACGTTGTCCAGATTGATCAGAGCATTCAAGGTATCGTAGGCAAGAACCGATCCAAGGGAATGTCCAACGACCACGATTTTTCGGTAATAGGGGACGTTCGGCTGCGGCGAGCCAAAACCATAAATCACTTTGCCGACGTTCAACCCCACGCCTTGAATCTGATGACGTATATCGTCAAATTTGCTGTCTTTGTAGGGAGAGATGTAGGCAGCCACGTCGCCTACATATTCGACTATGAAATATCGCGCCGCCAGCGCCTCGGCGATTATTAACACCCAAATGATCAAGTATCCGAAAGCGAACCACCAGGATTTTGCGAAATTGCCAGGATGAAACAATACATCGTAATTTGGGAAAAAAGGCCCGGCCCATCTCAGCAAGTTGCCGAGGCAACCGGCACCAGGGCAAGGGAGTGACTGCGACACGACCTTTCGGTACTGTTCAGCGAGCGTTAAAAACACATAGGCTACAATGATTACCTGCGCCAGGAGAACGGCGAACACGCATAGCATGTCTACCTTAGTCCTGGAACCAACCAGCATTGTCTTTCGGCCGTCAAACATCCAACGATCGAAAGTGCTTTCCCGAAATAGCTTGCTGTGGGTAAAGCCACTCCAGGCGGCTTCAAATAGAAAGATGAGCGTGTCGAGATAACTGACTCGTCCCTCGGTCAGGGGTGCCCAGTAGGCCTCATAGACGTGCACTTCGTGCTTTTCGTGGGCGCTATCTGTCCAAGTGAGTTCCGCGCGAGCTAGAAAGTCGCCTTGCTCTCGGGAGAGATGGACTTCGATTGGATTCACAATCCCACCGGTTGCAAACGCCTCTGACCGAATGGCCTGCGCGACTGTGCTGATAGTTTCGTATCGAACTTGCTCACCCATGCCATGGCAGACAAGCACCGCGGTGGGACCGCCTACAATATCCGCATCTGGCGAAAGGGTTTCATCTGAAGTCGGGCCATAATGAACGAGCGCGGTGCCAACTTGACCTCCGATAGCTGGACGAGCAGATGCGTCGGGGTTTGAGGACAGACTTTTCTGAGTGTTCAAAAACGCCGGCTGAGTGCTTTCGTTCTGCATCGCACGACCTTGAGTTCTTCGGCTTGTCCTACGTCACTGCATGCATACTAGGGAAGTGAACTTCACGGCCAACTTGGGCGGAAGATACCATAATGGTTCTTCACCCAAAAGTTAAAAATAGCCCTTGTTGGGATTCTCCTGCGGATCTACAACTTTCGAGATGATGGATAGTCTGAAAGATTCAACGAAATGTTTTGCTCGATGAGAATATACTGCGGCAGTTCCTGAAGATATGATGGCGCCTTTATAAACTCCGAGACTGTGCCCAAGGTTTTTGTGACAGTTTAACGGTCCACCTCAAAACTTGGGTCCAACTTGGGTCCATTTGCTGCCGAATTAGGTACAAAACCGACTACTACGACACAGAACAAGGTCGAGCGAACCAATGAGATAGATTATTTTCCTCGTCTTTGCAAGCAGGGATCACCGGTTCAATCCCAGTCACGTCCACCTACGTCTCCCTGCTTTTCAGTCAGTTACTAAAACTAACAGCAGGGCATAACTCTGCCTTCGCGCAGATCACGGCACTGAATCCGTAACCGACGAAGTTATGCGCAACGCAAAGCAGGCGACGGAAGACGCAAAGGATGTAATCCGCCATGAAGTCATCCGCAGAAAGGCAGATGTTTAAGCCGCTGCGCGCGACTGAGGATCTTGAGACAAATATCACCACACCTATCCTTTGCGAACCGCCAGATTGTCGCCACCGCGGCCCTGCTCCACTGGGACGGACATCCGACCTACGCGTTCAATTTCGATCGTGACCTGGTCTCCACTCCTGATGGGTCCTACCCCGGCAGGCGTACCGGACGCAATGACATCCCCCGGATAAAGTGTAGCCACGGAAGAGGCCATCGATACCATGCCGGGTATGTCTACTATGAGATCACGCGTGTTCGCGTGCTGACGAAGTTCGGAATTGACCCAGAGCTTGAGGTCCAGAGCTCTCGGATCGCCTACCTCATCGCTCGTCACGATGGCGGGGCCGATCGGGGTGAACGTGTCATAGGACTTGCGCATCACGCGGTCTTCCTTGCCGCGTAGGGTGACATCGATCAGGCAGGAGTAACCAAAAACGTAGTCGAGAGCCTCCGACGCGTCGATTCGGCGGCCGGTCTTGCCGATAATGATCGCGAGTTCACACTCATGATGAATTTCGCGACCGGGAAGATCTGGCAACATGATTGGGTCAACGGGACCACTCAATGACGAATTGGCTTTGAGAAAAAAGCCGTTCGTATCTGCTCGCAGCGTGACGTTTCTTTCTTCACCATGGGCTACGAAATTCACGGGATAAGCAATGAGCTTGTTGGGCCATAAAATCGGAGCCTCCAGATGCACGTCCGCTATGGGGACGCCCACACCGGTCAGCGCCGTTCTGATTTGAGGCAACAAAGCATCGAAATTCTTGATGAGTTGCAGCATGTTGACGGGAGGCCATGCTGCCGGGTGTGAGCCCGTCGCGAGTGTGACATCGTGAACGAGACCGTCACGCAGGACACCGATCTGACCGCCGTCGTAACAAACGAGTTTCATTTATCGTCCATCGCAGTACACTCCGCCACTCATGCACTCACTCAAAGTCGACAGCGAAATATATGGGATCTGGAAGCAACGTAGCTCCGTGCTGAAAGGAGGTGCTTCCTCGATTTCTGAGTTACTTTACGGACTTGCCGCAGACAATTCTGAAACCGATATCAATATTCGCGTACACCGTTTGCGAGAATGGCGCTGGGATGTTTTCGAATTTCTGTCCATACTTAGCGATAAGCGCCGGAGCCAATGTCTGCCGAGCCTCAGCCAGCGTGCCTCCGGAAGCAGCCACGTTCGCGACTCCAGCCATCAGGTCGGTGAGGAACTGTTTCCAGACTTCGAACATTGCTTTGCCGTGCAAAACGTCTCCGTGACCGCCGATTACGGTGGCAAAGTCCAACGATTCGGCCGCTTCAAGTGTTCGAATCCATTCGTACGGGGATGCGTCCGTCAAGGTGGGCGTTCCGCTGTGCAAGGCGTCGCCCGTAACCAAAACTTTTGCGTCCGGCACATATACGAACAAATCGCCATCCGTATGCGCTAAACCTAGCCACGTGATTTGCACGGTGTGTGACTTGCTGCGCAGAGTTATGTCGCGATCCACAGTGAGTGACGGCAGAACTCCCTGCACGTCTTTCAATTCAGAAAAATATGCTCCGGCCTGGTCGAGATTTTTCTGAATCTCCGCCTTTTCCTTCTCACCGTTCGCGCGCTGGAGGTCGGCTTTCAGAGTTTCAATGCGCGCGGGCAAATCCAGCGTTTCACGGCGCATTCGCGGTATGCCGCGCTTGGCGATGCCTTCACGCGTCGCATCGGAAGAAAGAACCTGCACGCCGGGCCACTCGCTCAGATAGGCCTGGGCACCTTGAAAATGATCTCCGTGAAAATGTGTGATGACCAGAAATTTTACCGGCTTGTCAGTAATGCGCTTAATCGCGGTGATTACCTCGCGCGCTGCCGATGGTATGGACTCAGAGTCCACCACTACTACCCCGTCATCTTGCACGATGATGGCTGCGTTACAGTTGAGGCGGAAGGTAGGTTTGGCGATCGCGGCGTAAACCCCGTCGGAAACCCTTACGATTTGGAAGATGTCGTCCGCAGCAAGCGAGGTGGCTGAAAGGAGCAAAAACTGCAACACAAACGTGTAAAAACACTTCCAAGCGACCGCCTTCGATAAGCTCGCAAGGCGCGCGGGCTTATGCCGGCACGAAAGAAAACGAAAACGCCCGCTGACAAGCGCAGCGTGGCGGCCAACGCAAACTGTGAACACTATCCTGCCTTCGGGCGAAAGCGCTAGTTCAGCGGCTGCACTATCGCGATTTTTGCTTGATGATTTTCTCCGACCACAAAGCTTGGGTACTTCGTTGAATTATCGACATCGGCCCGACGGATATTTGCGCCCAACGTGGGCAGCAGATACTGAATTATTTCGCCGGTTTTGGGATTCAAGCGGGTCACCAGATCCGTTACCATCCCACCCGTCCAGACGAAACCTTTGCTGTCAGGCACAGTGTCGTACGGACTGTCCCAGGGCGTGGGATCGTCCCATTCACGAAACTGTTCGGTTTTCGGATCAAACAAGGCGATCTTGAGGGCGTAATTCTCGGCAAACCAGAGCTTGTCTTCCCGGTCAAAATGCATACGGCGAGGACCGGAGTTGGTTGAGGGTGTGGGATACAGAGAAGTTTTCCCCGTTTTAGGATCTATTTTGCCGATGTTGCCGCCTGCCATGTCGGCGAAATAACCGACGCCTTTCGAGTCGGCGTTTATGCCGTAGATGAAATGTCCCTGCGGTTCCGGACCTTTGCCGCCTGAACCCATATCGATCGCTGGAATGACCCAGTTCGGATAAGCGGGATAGTGATCCACGTGCCCCGTCGCGGGCTCCAGCAGATTCATCGTGCGATTCCAGGTGTCCACGAACCACACCGTGTCTCCTGCGCCAAACGCCAGAAACGGCACGCGTGACTTGGAATTGAGATACTGAGGTGGAAGGGTCCAGTTCGTGATCTTCTCGGTATTCTTGTCGAACCTTGCGACTCCAGCCTGCAAGAGTCTCCCGATCCAAGGATTGCCATCCCGATCGATTTCCAAATCCAAGGATCCACTGGGGAAATCGGGTCTTATCTCGGGCAGGGTCCATTCTTTCGTTTTGCCCGTGCGGGGATCCAACCGGCCCAAAATCGGCTCGGCGAAATCGTCATACCAGATCATCCCTTGGGAGTCGATCACGGCGTCGTGAGGTTGCGCGTCCGACCTGGGCAAATCGTATTCGGTAACAACAACCTTGGTGGCATCGCCGTGCGGCCGCGGCAGGGTCTTGAGTTCAAAAGCCCACTGGGAAGTGGTACTCAGGTTTATGGAGCTGAGATATTTTGCAAATTCCACATCTCCGGGACGCTGCTGCTGATGGAAGGGCAGCATCTGCGGCTTTTCGAGGGCACTGGCCGGCCCATAATTTCGCATGCGATTGATGGTAACCAGCCAGCCCGATTGATCGTACCGGCTGCTCAAGATTGGGTAAGCGGTGTGGCACAAAATGCATTTAAATAGTTCGTCCTTTTGTTCTGACGTACCCGGAACACTCATCAGCCATTCCGCCGAACTTAGCTGAGAAGCGAGATCATGGGACTTTTTAAGCGTGAGATCAGCCGTGGCCGCTTGCCGTCCGACTTCCACGGTCAGTTCCGCCTGGGACAAATCGTATCCAACAGCTCTTACCGAAAGCTTGTACTGGCCTGCTGGCAGTTGGTTCGGCGTAAAGCTGTAACGACCTTGCTTATCGCTGGCTACCGTAATAGTGATATTCCCGCCGAGCTGCTTCGCACTGATCAGAACACCTTCCATCGGCCCTTCGGCTTCAGAAGTCACTGCGCCGCTCAGCGCCGCTTTGGCGGATGTCTGGCCTCTGGCTGAGAACTGCAGTGAAATTACGATGACGATAAGAACTGCGACCGTGGAAAGCGCACCTTTGCGATACATAGCTTGTGCTCTTCTGGACATTACAGTCGCTCCCTGAAGCAGCGCGCATGCTAGCACCCGGCAGGAATGAAGAAATGAAATCAGAGTTAATTTTCATTAAGGTATTGTTCGGAGAGCTGGAGCCTTGCCGGCGAATACCACGAGGGACAGAATCATGCATGGGCGGAAGCGCGTTGAAACTGGCAACAAACAGCGCACGATTCTAAGATCGCCTGAGACGCTCCCGCCTTGGCGCTAGCGTCCGTAAACTAGCAACCGGAAAGTTCCTGGGCGAACAACGCCCATCGAATGGAAACCGCCTGCTGGGTGATCGAATACATTCGGCAGGGTCGTCTTTCCGGCGCTTTCGGGTACCGTGCCTGGGTCGAAATCCGCTGTATCGAGGAACAGATCGGTTGTCTTCGGATCGAACGCCATCGTATGAGCACCGGGTTGCGTCATCACGGTCTCGACGACGCTGAATTTGCCGGGAGAATCTTCATGAAAGATGTGAATGCTCCCGGCGCGGTCTGAACTAAACACAACGTGACGACCGGGATCATAAATGTTCGTGTCCACGCCGGTATCAATCGGGAATGTCTGGACGATTTTGCCGCTATTGGCATCCATTATCGCAAATACCTTATTGCGCCCACCGATAAATAACAGGCGATGCTCTTCGTCCATGGTTATCGCTGTGGGCATCGCCGCCGGCGCGATCGGCCAGCGAGATTTAATCTGCAGGGCCCGGGAGTCAAGCGCCGCAACTTCGTTCGTGTCTCGAATGTTGACGTAGATCGTTCCCTTGCCATCGGCCACCGCGAATTCGGGGCGGCCCCCCATGGGAATCGTAGCTACTACACTGCCGTCGGTGGGATTGATCACCGTAGAGTCGTGCGTTCTCCCGTTGAAAGTGAAGATATGCTGAGAGCCCGGATCGTAAATAATGCAGTCCGGGTTGCCTCCTGTCTTTATTTCTCCTATCGTCTGCAACGTCTGTAGCGAAAAAATCACCACCTTGTCCGCACCACCGTCGCTAATGAATCCACGATCGAGCTCCTTGATTAGCACCGTCCCGTGAGCGAGCTCGAGATTTCCAATATCAGCGATCCAAGCACCAGTGTCGGCGTCTATAACATGGACTTTAGCGGTGTGCGAGAGATAGAGCCGGCGAGAAGAGGAATCCAGTGTGATCGAGTCCCACCCGCCTTCGCCTTTTAGAGCGTACGACTTGATGAGCTTGTAGCCACCATGTGGCGGAAGCGCAACCGATTGGTGGAGAAATGCAAGCACCACGGTTGCGACAATCCCAGCATGGCAAAACAGTTTCATACAATCTCCGTTCGAACACAAAAAGGGGCAACACGACAGATGTGTGCCCGCGTTGCGCCGCTCTCTGCCAAGGTAAATGAATTTCTAAACGAGAAATTCGGCGATCCGGCGAGCGGTGCGATCTCCGCCGAACCGCCTTCGCCGTCCATTGCCCGCACCGGGTCGCTGCCGGTTCGATTCCCACGGCGGCGCCGGTCGATAAGGATGCGCGCTACTCCGTCGGGATTCGAGTGACGGAATGCACCACTCGTTTCCAGGTGCCATCCTGTTTGACCCATACATCCGTCGTCGCTTCATGGGAAACGAAGGTAAGGGTTTGGCCGCTCTTGTCTTTCTTTCCAGTGACGTCCCCCAGATAAGTCACGATCGCCACATTTCCATCTCCATAGACACGGACGCGATGGCCGTATTGTTTAATGGAGGATGGCTTGCGAGTCCCGGCACGCAGTTGAGCGGACACTTCAGCTTTGGTCAGAATGCCGGCGTCGGGATCCTGGTACGCCAAATCATCGGCATTGTGGCTGTCAAACCAATCCGCGGCGGCGGGACCACTGTTAACAAGCAACGGGATCTTGTCTTTTTCGATTTTAGTGACTTCTTCGATTGCCTGCTGATCCTTGGCTGCTTTATCCGCAGGGGTTTGCTGCGCATTGACTGCGCCAGGCATCAACATTATTACTGCTATTGGTATACAAACTCGTCTCATCGTAGCTGCCCTCCCAGGCCGATATCCTAATTCTCGAGCAAAGCTTACGCACCGGTTCACCACGGCGCGCCGGAAGCTGTGCGCGGCGCCTCACTGATACTTAGACCATCCTCAACGTCCGACGTCACCAAATAAACTTCAAAGCGAACTGGATCTGCCTGCTTGTATTTGCCGTCTGAGTAATTAAACCAGCGCCGCCGATCGGAGCGCCGGTTTGATCGAAGAGCGTGTCATTGGCGATAGGCGCAGAGAAATTCGCGCGATTGAATATATTGAAAAACTCGGCGCGGAACTGCACGTTGTACTTCTCTTTGAAGTACGTGTTTTTGACCATCGAGAAATCGAAGTTTATAAGACCGGGCCCCACAATCTCATTGCGGCCCCCATTGCCGATGAGGTTCTGGCACGTGCCGGGTGCTGCGGAAAAGGGCGTGCATTGTGAAGCGATTGCAGGAGTGGGCACGGGAAGCGCGAAGCAGCTGAGTTTGATGTAGTCGTTCACGTTGCCAGGATTGATTAGAGAATTGCAGCCCCCTCCCCTTAGGCGATTCGGATAGTCAAATGGATCGGTGCTGTTTTGACCAAGCGGATCGCCACCGATAAGAGGGGTAAAGGGAAGTCCGCTGCTGACCTCGAAAATGCCTCCCAGCTGCCACCCACGAGCAAGCCACGCGGCGGGGCCAGTGAGCGAGTTTGGAGTCGGGATAACCCATAAGTAATTGACCACAAGATTCTGACCAACGTTGAAGTCGGAAGGGCCCCGAAACAGAGAGCGGTCAAAGAAAAGCAGACTGGTAATGGAGTTAGCGAAGGGGTCACTAATAGTAGTCGCCGAGCCGTCATCAATTGATCGGCTCCATGTATACGAGCCTTGAACCTGAAAGTCTTTGCTCATTTTCTTGATGAGCCCAACCTGAAGCGCGTTGTAGTTGGAGCTAGTCCTCCAGTCCAAGTAATCAATTCGGCCTATATTGGGATTCAGTACGGTCCCGCTGCCTATCGCTTGCGGCCAGAGATCCCCTGAGGAGGTTACGGTGGGTAACACCATATTCCCGTCATCCATATGGAAGGGCAGGTGTACACCGCTGCTGCCCACGTAAGCCACCGAGGCTGTAAGGTCACGCGTAAACTGCCGCTGAATATTCAGGTCCCACTGCATGACGTAGCTGCGTGAGGGATTGGACTGTATGAAGGATGTGCGCAGATTGGAAGTAGCACTGAGCAGCGAAAATGCTTCGGTTGGGAATGATCCCGGCGGTAGGTTCTCTGCCGTACCCGAGAGAAAGAAAGGAGCCGTGTTCGCCTCATTGGACGAATACTGTTGGAGCAATGGAAGAACGTCAAACATTCCAAAGCCGCCACGAACCGAGGTTTTGCCGTCGCGGAACGGGTCCCATGCAAAACCCACCCGTGGCTCGAAATTCCGGAACGTAGGATTTGAGAAAAGGGGACCGCCAAGATGCGGAGCCGGGTCCGTAATCACGCCGAGCGCAGCCAATTTGCCACGAATTTCGGACGGAGTGGATGCCATTTCGTAGCGCAACCCCAAGTTAAACGTCAGGTTAGGGCGCCAGCGGATATCGTCTTGAATATAACCGCCGAAAATATTTTGCCGAAGATTCCGGGGAGTTATCGTTTCCGGGAGCCCCGCAGAAAAGGTCGTCGGATTATTAGTCAGAAAATCTGTTAGAGAACCCAATGAGAACTTCCCGCCAGAAGTCGAAATCGTTTCCTCATTCATTTGGTCATACTCGAAGCTAAGTCCAAACTTAATGCTTTGAATTCCTTTGGTAAGAAAGACATCGTCGTATCCCTGAAATGCGTTCAATGTCTTCTTGACTCTGGTTCCAGAGTCCACACCTCCCGGAAACGGGGTCACTCCGGGAAATGAGATTTCAGCTGCATTCTGTCCAGGCACGGAACCCAAAGCGGGATTCCCGGCCAAGGGATTTATAGCCGTTAAACTAAGGTCTTGTGCACCATTCCTGTTAAGACCCACTCGAACGGAATTGAGCAACTGTGGACTGAAAATGTGGTTCTCACCGATCGCGACGATTTGACTCTTGGTCCTGTCCCCGAGAACTACGGTGTTCAGCGCATCAGGAAAGGTAAGGACGCCGGCGTCATACCTGTAACTTCCAAAGAGGCTATCCTTGTCTGAAATTTTGTAGTCAATACGACCAGTGCCGAAATTCTCATTCGTAATTTGGCTGCCAGCGAATGTATAAATTCCTGTGTTCCCGGGACTCAAAAGAGGTCCATTCGGCAGTGCCCACAGGCCTAGGTACGGTTGTACCAAGGGGTTGACCGCCACAACAGTGGTTGTCCCGTCGCTATTGTGAATAATTCCGTTGCGGGCGTCGGGCGAAGGGACCGTATCCACGGTGGTCGTGCCCAGATCTTGCCGAAGTCCTTCGTAGTCCGCGAAGAAAAATATGTGCTGCTTTTGAATCGGCCCCCCCACAGATCCGCCGAACTGATTCCGGCGAAATCCCGGTATTGTCGCACCGTCGAAGTAATTGCGAGCGTCGAGGGCGCTGTTACGCAAAAACTCATAGGCGTTACCGTGCAGTTCGCTTGTTCCCGAACGGGTTATGGCATTTATGACGCCGCCGGAGGTTCGGCCGTATTCCGCGGTATAGTTGGTTGTTAGAATTGAAAACTCCTGAATCGCATCCACCCCGAGCGTCCCGCCAAGAACGCTACCGGGGCCACCCCCCGCGTAGTCATTCACGTTAATGCCATCTATGTAGTAACCATTTTGCTGCGGCCGAATACCGGAGATTGCCATCTGCACTCCGAAGCCGCGGGCCGCTCTTTGTTCACCGGCTGCGAGGCTAGGCTGCAAGGACGCGACCGAGAGCACGCCGGGTTCAAGAGTGGCAAGCTGGGTCCAGTCGCGTCCATTTAGGGGGAGTTCTCTCACGGTGGTCGAGTCCACCGAAGCGCTGATAGTGGGGTTGGCCAATTCCACATTGACACTCTGACTCGTCACTTCGACCTTTTGGGAAACTTGGCCCACCTGCAATTGGACATTTTGAACTTGCTGAACACCGATGGTCAGGACGACGCCCGTTTGCACCGACGTGGCGAATCCAGAAGCGGAGACAGTGACTTCATACGTTCCGGGAAGCAAGTTCGGAGCTGTGTAAAGGCCGTCCGAGTCTGCGGTGACCGTCCGGATGAGCCCGGTCGAAACGTTCTTAATTGAGATCTCGGCATTTGGGACAATAGCGCCCGACGTGTCGCTCACGGTTCCGGTCAACGTCGCTCCGCCAACTTGTGCAAAAGACGGCGAGGCGACGAACGCTGCGGATAACACCATCACCAACAATTGAAGGCCCAGGAACCGTCGTCGTGCGGCGCTCAAACATCGCATCGTTGTGCCCCCATTGTTCGCGCGAATTCCATTCGTGATGGACACGCGATTGACCTTCTCATATTGACTCATCAGAAAGTTGAATCCGAACGATAGCCAAACGCGCAGAGACTAGCACCGGAGCCCCTGAGTGACATGAAATCAGAATTAATTTATATTAAGGTGTTGCTGCCATTCACCTCCCGCAGAAGCAAGACACGTAATTTCCAGATTAATTCCGCCGCGGCCACTAGGCTCATGTCAAACGGAGCTCGTAGTTCATGCGCTCGTCTGAAGCGCTTCTGCTCAAGTCCTCGATACGCGCACACAGTCGGGTGAATTGGCGGATAAGCGCGAAACCGATTTTGATGTAATGGAAGTTACCTCGCATGAGAGACCTCGTCGAACGAAGAAATTGAAAAAAGCGCTCGATGCGGGAAATGCGTTGCCGATTCAACTCGTATCCGAGAGGTCAGCGCCTTTTGCTTCTCTTCCGCACATGGTGACGATCGCCACCGCCGTCGCGACAATTACAACGGTCCAAGCCAGCACGATCGAATAATCGCCGCCGTAACGCTGTTCAGTGAGTTTGGCCTGAATCACCGAATTACCGGATGCCAGGAGGTTACCGAGTTGGTATGCCAGGCCTGGAAAAGTAGCGCGTACCGCTGGAGGCGAGAGTTCGTTTAGATGAGCAGGAATCACGCCCCAAGCGCCTTGCACCATGAACTGCATCGCGAAGCCGCCGAGAGCGAGCATGGGTGCCGTGTGCGAAAAGGCCCACAGCGGGATGAGAGGAAGCGCAAGCAAGGACGCCAAGATAATTGTCTTTCTTCGGCCGATCCGTTCCGACCAGGTTCCAAACAGAATTCCGCCGAGAAGAGCGCCAATATTGTAAATGACCGCCACCTCTCCGACCGTGCGAGGCGACAACCCGTGATTTACCTGGAGAAACGTTGGGTAGAGGTCTTGTGTGCCGTGGCTAAACGAATTGAACGTAAACATCAGGAGTACGAGAAAAAGAAAACTGCCGAGGTAGGACACAAGGTTCTTGCCGAGATGCCGCTGGGCTCGGTTCTCTCCGCGGCCCGATAGCCAAGCCGGCGATTCCGCCACCTTGCTCCGTATATAAATGATCAGGAACGCGGGCAGGGCGCCGATGACGAACATGCCCCGCCAACCAACGATCGGAAAGATCGCGCCGTAGGCCAAGGCCGCCAGCAAATACCCAACCACGTAGCCTTCCTGCAGGAAACCAGAAAAAAAACCGCGCCCTTTCGCAGGCAAAGTTTCAAAGACCAGGGCGGCTCCGACTCCCCATTCTCCGCCCATGGCCACTCCGAAGCACGCACGCATGAGCAAGAAGATCTTCAGCGACGGCGCCAATGCAGAAGCCACCTCAAAAACTGAAAAAGCGAAGATGTCCACCATCAAAGTCGGGCGACGGCCAAATCGATCCGCCATAAGACCGAATACGAAGGCGCCGACCGGACGCATAGCAAGAGTCAAGAAGACTGCTTGAGCGATCGCGGAAACTTTCGCATGAAATTCGGTAGCAATTGCATTGATGCAGAAGATCAGGATGAAAAAATCGAACGCGTCGAGCGACCAGCCCAGGAAGCAAGCGATGAAAGTGTTGCGCTGCGCCGGTGTGAGCCGACGAAAGTGGCCGAGAAACTCCATGCTATCTTTCTACACCGGGATTTAAAGGACGCCAGCAATTCCATTGCGTCGACCGGCAACGGAATGCGAGCGGCAAAATCATCGAGAGATATTGAACCTCGGGACTCGAAGGAACAGCGGCAATTCCCCCAGGGTTATTTGATAACGTTCGCGCCAGCTTGCGCGCAAATCGCGTCATGGTCGCTGCTGTCCCCGGAGACGCCAATCGCGCCGATAATGTGATTGTTGGTGATGAGTGGAATGCCGCCCCCGATGGGCATCGCGCCCGGAAGGTCCAGGAAGCGAAGGCCCGTGCCGCCCCCGGCAACCAGATCTTCAAAAATCTTGCTCGGCCGCTTGAATAGAGCCGATGTGCGTGCTTTGTCAATCGCCACCTGTGCGCTTCCCGTTTGCGTGTTGTCCATTTTTTCGTAGTACACCAGCGTCCCGCTCGGATCGACAACCGCCACTGCCATAAGCCAATTGTTTTTCTTGGCCTCGGCCACCGCCGAGGCGGCGACTTTCTTGGCGTCGTCGACTCCAACCGGCGGGCCGTAGGGCCTGGGATCTTGCGCTATTGCGCCAGCACCACACAGAAACAGCGGAAGGACAATCAAGAATTTGACGATTCGTGATGCCATTTCGGTCCCCCTATAATCGGTGCGTGCAGAGTTCAGACGCGCCTCCAATAAACAAACGGCAACTTATTCCGAACGCCCCTCCAGCATTCGCGAAAGCCACGGTCGAGTCACCGTTTCAAAAATTCGCTGATTGGACCAGCCTTTGGCATCTCGCCCCATGTGGCCGCCTTGGGGGTTGATCCATGCTTCCTTGGGCGTCTGGCCGCTGTTCAAGAGCAAATCTATGTCAGACACCGGAACCTGCGTGTCGAGTGCACCGCCAACAATCAACATCGAAGCCGCTGGCTTATCGAGAAGTCCCCGAGCCTTCAGCGACATCGATTCCCGTTGGTCTGCCAGATCTGTCAGCGTCGAGACTCCAAACATGAACATATAAGCTTGCGCGTAATCGAAAAGGAATTCCTTGTTCTTGGGCATTTCCATGGTTCTCGCGCGCTGAAACGCTTCATGGACGGGCGGAGACTGAGCGACTACGGCGCGCAGACGTTTTCCTTCCGTCACGGCGAGCTCGGTAGCCCAGAAGCCACCGAAGCTGACACCGTAAACTGCGACACGGCTGTTATCGACGTCCGGGAGTTGAAAAGCATAGTCAATGGCCTGAACCAGCATGCGCCCCGCGTTCGGACGAGCCTTGATCGGTGCCTGACCTGTTCCAGGAGCGTCGAGCACGAGATAACCGATACCAGAGTCGAGCAACGGACGAACGCTTTCCGCCATGTTCTCTTTGCCGCGATCCAACCCGGGGATCACAACCACGATTGGGGCTGGCTTTTTATTTGCGGGCATTTGAACGTAAGCAGTAATTTCATTCCCTTCGAAAGGAATCTCCACAACCTCCAACGGGGGGTGGAGCAGGCGGCCATGCGCTTTATAGGCACCGAGCGCTTTTTGATAGGCCGCCTGCTTACCAGGGGAAGTCAACGCAGGCCAACGCGCGAAGTTGTAATAGATCCACGCCTGAATAAAATCCTTATCGGCCAACTGTGGCGACGGTGTGTCCTCAGCCGAAGCCTTCTGCATGTAACGATCGCCGAGCGAGGTCCAAGCCGCAGCCCAATCATCGGGCGCGGAACTCTTTAGCTGGGAGAGAGCTTCACGCACCTCGTCGGGCTTGAGACCCTCGCAAGGATAGGCCTGGCGTTCTGCCCGCGCCTGGACCTCCTTCTTGAGCTCATCGAGCGTGCGTTCCTGCGCCGAAACCGCGGCTGGGAACCTCACAAAAGAAACAGCTGCGAGCAAGCACGCCGCGGGGAGAGCAATGCGCGTCACTGGACACCGCGAGGCGAGCCGTTGCGTCGAGTGAGCGGAAGAAGACCCGACGTTCGCAGATACTGAGTTTTTTCTTATTGGCGGCGCGATTCGAGGCACTGCGCAAAATTGCAGCTTTCCAATTACTTCAAGCATCCGACGTACTTGAGCCCCGATCATTGTGTCCTTAGAACCGCGAGCGCTGGTGATTATGAATCGCCCGACGGGGTAATTTCACCGCGATGGGCCGAACGGCGCTCGACTAACTACTCCGCGATGGTAGTTCCATGATAGGTCGCCAGACGCCAGCGACCGTGGTCCCTGATGTAAACGATCGTGAAGCGTCTCGGAACCTGATTTACTTTCCCGTGATATTCCACTACGCCGCTGGAACGCCCGGTGAGGACAACCGTATCCCCGTAAACCTGAAAATGATAATCGTCCTGTTTGAAGGACAAGAATTTAAGACCGCCCGTCCGAATTTCATCCAAGTACTCGGCCTTGCTGAGAACTACCCCTCGCGTATTGACAAAAGTAAAATCGTCGGCGTGGATGCGATCGAGCACGCTCATGTCGCGGTCCTGGATTGCTTGGTCTCTCTGGTGTTCGGTTTCGATGATTTCTTTTTCAATGTCGCTTTCTTGCTTGTTTACTACACCCCCTTGCCCGAGAGCCACAGTGGGCAGCGAAACGGCCAGAAGTACGAAGAGGAGAACCTGTTTCATCGGAACTTACTCCATGAAGCGTCCGGACCCACTGAATGAATAAGCATCAGCACAATTTTGAGAGAGGCACGGGCACGACGCTTACTTCACACGATGCCTGATCCAATCGTCAATCAAAGCGGCGATCTCAAGATTGTTCTTTTCGATCATCATCAGATGCGTGTTGCCATGGATTCCGTGGTCGCCGAGCAAGATCAAATCGTTCGTTACACCGGCCTGTGTCAAAAACTGGGATGTGCAGTGATCAAACGCCGCATGAAACGAAGCGTCGCCGGCGATAATGGCTTCGGGTATGCCAACCAGATGCGGGAGCCGGTGAGGCGAAGTTGCAAACCAACAGCGTACAAGATCGGGGCCCTGCGGTTTATCCTCGCGCTTGGGGGCAAGGTCGGCCAAATCTTGCACCGGTGGATCGTACGTTAGGTGGTCCACCGTCAGACCCCACTTGGCCTCCACGAACGGCCGTGTGATCTTGGGAGGAGAGTCCTGGAAGATTTGTTCCAAGTGTTCGACGATTGCGCGATAGCAAGGCGGCCCCCACGGTTCCACGGAAACAATTCCTTTCACCAGTTCCGGCGCATCGTCGGCGATTTCCCAGCCGAAATCCCCGGAGCGCGAATGGGTTAAAAGAATGGCGGGTCCGATCTTGCGTAATAGAGCCACTCCATCTGCGCGATTGTTTTCGTCTATCGTCGCGTTGTCCGAGATCATTGAAGGCATCTGCGACATGCGCAACTGATCGAACGAAGGATCACCGGGCATGCCCGTTCCGGGCCATTGCGTGTGCAAATGCGCTTGCGGAAAAAGATTGAAACGCTCGACGGCCGCAAAGCGATGCTCCATCATATCCACGGTAATGCTTTCCAGGGGGCCGTCCGCGGCGGCATTGTAAGGCGACCTGCCCCGCGCAACCTGATCCACAACGTATACGGGATAGCCGTGTCGCAGGAAATACTCTGCCCAGCCTTCCCGGCCGTCTGGGGTGCCCATATAAATCGTTCCGCTCTGAAAAGTCCCGTGAATCATTACAATTGGATAGGGCGACGTGACCTTTGCCGGGATCTGGTATTGGACATACATCTGGTCAACGATTGCCGTCTGTCCCTGATAGGAAAACTCCCTCCCGCCGACATAAAAAAACCCGGCTTTGGCAACTACGATGGGTCCGGACTCACCGTCCCCTCGCGCCATCACGACTCCGGCAACCGCCAACAGGCCGATCACCACCGATAGCGAAGCCCTTTTAATTACGCGCCCAGTTGCTGTTTGCATTTTTGCTTTTGTCCCTTCGCTTATCCATTGAAGAATCGCCGCGGCCGAGCATCATACGGCCAGTTAACCGAGTGAGAGCTGCAAGGCGGATTCGGCACACCTGCGCGGCATCGTTTCAAGGCACGCAAGGCTCACGGCGGGGACTATAAGAGAGGGCTCAAACGGAAGCATTAAACGATAATTAATTTCCTTTAAGGTTCCTCGAGGCCGAATATTTCAATGCACTTTCGCAAAACGCGTGGGCAGGGAACGTGTTTCCTCAAGAAGGGATTGCTGTCGGCCGCGATTGCCTACATGGCGAGATACCGGCGCGCGCTAAAGTGAATGCTAGGCTTCTGCTCGAACAGGAATGAGGGGA
>Ga0210398_10001699_pt1 | contig 22215 bp, 23 predicted proteins | sample IncBWC4OmetaG_FD_161047 | JGI IMG/M metagenome (GOLD analysis project Ga0210398, IMG submission 161047) | Forest soil microbial communities from Barre Woods Harvard Forest LTER site, Petersham, Massachusetts, United States - Inc-BW-C-4-O | ecosystem: Environmental > Terrestrial > Soil >...
ATGCTGTGAAGTCGTTTGGTATAGTAGTACCTAATGCAACACCAATAATACCGAATCTACGCAGCAAATAAATGCTTAGACCAATATTGCATAAGGCTTCGATAGATAATACCCATGCTAAAGTACGATGCTTTTGCATGGATAATATAATTTGAGTAGCAGTAGCTTGTAGGTTAACAATAGTTATACCGAAGGCAAGCGCAATTACAACAGTATAGGAAGATTCAAATCTTATCCCTACCCATGTACGTAGAAAACTCTTAGCCAAAAATATAGCACATATCAGAAAGGGAAGCATGATAATCAAACTATATTTTGTAGCGTTGAGAAATAATTCTCGCAATTCTTTTTGCAGGCCGCGAGCATGTAAACGGGAGGACGAAGTAAGCGTAACTGAGTTTAGTTGGTCTCCTATTTTTCGTAATGCCGTATTTGGGTTGAGGGCAACTTGATATGAGGCGACTGAAGCAGTACCACTAAAAATACCGATTACAATCGTATCCATATCAAAGATAATCCGACCTGCAACATTGATAACGAAAACTGATGAGCTAAACTTCAGTATTCTTTTTATTACACTCTTTTTCAACTCTGTAACCGTCAAACGAAGTCCCTTGCGATACAGTAGGGCCCCTTTTAAAAGCCAGACTACTATATTGACGCCAGCCATACCGAGTGATAGGCATACCAAATTATGAGTTAGATATCCAAGAATTAAAACTACTACAACACCACCTAAAGACTGGATAATAAATGCCTGATTATATGCTTTAAAATCATGTAGCCCTTGTAACATGCCACTAAACGATGAGCCACTAAAAGATATAGCTGCTGCTATTAAAAAAACTATATATCCTATGACAAATTGATGCTCATAACTATGCGGTAGCTTAAAAATATCACGTAAAAAAGGTGCAAAACATAAACCTATGAGTAAAAATACTAAGCTTAATACACAGTATGCCGCAACTACATTAGAAAATAACTCATTTATCTGCTTACGCTCACTCTCTAAAGAATATTCCGCGACAAGTTTCATGCCCGCTAAACCAATGCCAAAATCAAATAGAGTAGAGAAGACCAGAAGAGAACTTAATAAAGCCCAAGATCCGTATAAATTAATACCCAAAAAACGTATTAAAAATGGGGTAGTCAAAAAACCAGCTACTGAGACGCTTAAAGTTCCTATATAATTATAAAAAAGGTTCTTAGAAAAACTAGCCACAAAACTCCTTAATACACCATGGTCCGTTAAGATAGTATTATAAGGGATTACCTCTTGGAGTGAAAGATTTGCTTGTGAAACATATAGCTATTGATGCACGGTATATTAATAGACCCGGAATGGGTATATATACCTATCTTATCGGTCTGATTGATGCACTACGTGCACAAGATTATAAAATTACGCTTTTAGTTGACAAAGATCTTGATGATGACTCATTGCTCAAGCAAGAGAATCTAGTTATCCTGCGAGCATCTAATAGGATTATATGGGAACAAATTCTCTTGCCAAGGTTTTTGAAGAAGACTCAACCGGATATATTTATAGCACCAGCAAATTTCGGTATACCTCTATTTTACCGCAAACATAGTACCAAATTTGTCCTAATCATCCATGATTTTATTCCATTACGCTTCCCGTTAACATACCTTCTAAAACGGCCCATATATATGAGTGAGTTCTTGCTCTCCGTACCAATTTCTATATATCGATCAGATTTGATTCTAGCTAATTCAAAATTCACTGCGAATGAGTCGATGAAGCTCTTTCATAAGAAGGCTTCAAATGTATATATCCCGAAGCAATACAAAATACTAAAATCTGTAGCCAGCACTAAGCATTCTACTTACCCAGGTAAATATTTTCTTTATAATAGTGGCGCCGATCCACGTAAAAAACTAGGCACACTCCTTCAAGGCTTTAATACTTTTAATGAAGCACACCCAGACTACAGTTTATTAATTATGGGCAATGGGTATGATAAATATAAATCGCTTGTGGAGGCACGACAATACACAAACATCATTTTCTTAGGCTTTGTAAGTGAGCAAGAAAAGATAATGTATTTGCAAAATGCTCAGGCAATGATAACCGTAAGCAAAATGGAAGGTTTTGGTTTACCTGTTCTTGAAGCATTCTGCACTGGCTTACCGGTAATTTGTAGCAAAAACAGTGCTCTGCAAGAAGTGGCTAATGATGCTGCTCTCTATATTAAGTCGTTAACCTCAGCAAGTGTTGCCGCTGCGCTTAATACATTTGCTACGCTAGCTCTAAAAGAAAAGCGACAACTTATTAGTAATGGTTATAGACGAGTTAAATTCTTCAATGACTTTAATTCAGGACTAGTTATTAGCCACAAGATTAGGGATCTCTTAGAGGTTTAAGTTAGTCCGTAATAGATTGGTAAACCTTAAGTGTTTGTTTGGCAATCTTGTCCCACGATAAAGTTTTTGTATATCGTAATGAAGCAGCTGCCATTTCTTTCCGTCGCCTAGTATCGTGCAAAAGAGCTGATATAGAATTTTTTAAGGCGTCTTTTTTACTAGGATCGTAAAAGTAACCTACTTCTTGAGGGATGTCTTTTAGGGCCCCTAAATAGGGCACAACAACCGGTTTACCGAATGTTGCAGCTAAGAGAACTGATCCACTAGTAGTGATCTCTTTGAAGGGAAAAACACAAATATCTGCTGCATTAAAAAATATCTGTATATCATTATTGTCTATAAAATGGCCCTCAAATAATAGGCGACCTTTGCTGGCAGCAGATGCATTCTCTAAAAGCTGTCGCAACTTTAAATCAGGACATTCACCAGCTACTATAAGGTACACATCCTGAATTTCTTTAGCAATCTCTTGATATGCAGCGAGCAACTCGGGAATATTTTTGTACGTCTCTATCCTGCCAAAGAAAACTACAACTTTAGCCTGCAGGGGGATATGTAATGACTGACGAGCACCTGCTTTAGAAATATTATTTTGATAGACTGCTTTGTAATTACCGTGAGGTATAATTTGGCAATTTTCAGTATTTATGCCCAGCCGCTTCATCTCAAGTATTGAGCTTTTACTATGTACGATTTTAGCTATTGATATACGAGATAATTGACGCCGAACCTTCAAATCGTTACTAGTAAGTGATGCATGTGGTAGTACATTATGCACCGTCCAAACTATCTTATAGCCAAGTAACTTTGCAGAGTATAAAAATATACAAGAATTAAAATATGCTATCCTCTTTGAAAATGGAACTTTCGGAGGTAAGCTGAAAGGGTACATCCAATGAATGTGTAGCAAGCGACTACTCGGTCGATTTTTAAGGAGAAAAAATAAACTCACTGGTGTATAGAATAAAATTTCTAACGGATTGTGCTTGGGCGCCTTAATGTAGCTAATATTAATTGATTTTGGCATTGCGCCATACAAAAGTGCTTGATATGGATTGCCATCCTCTGGAAAAACTAGAACTTTCATCTATATATCATACTGTCACCATCGGAATAGATGGTATTCTTATTGCTATTTAAAAAGTTTCCAGGAAATGTATAAGACAATACCTGATTATTATAGGAATCAAAAACGATGTTATATCGTAAGTTTGTACTTGACGCATAGACATAAGCGCTTTTACCAATTTGTGTTGGGAGTAATCCCGGCACAAGATTGTCAGCTGGCAACACTGTATTTGAATAGGTCTTGAGTTTACTATACTCATCAATATCAATAATACTTGGATGTTGATGATAGGCACTTTGTAACCATTTCAGAGAGTCAATATCGCCATCTAAACTATAAAAATGAACGTAATTAAGATCAAAATTATCGAAATTTATATTAGAAATGCCGAATGCTATCTGACTCACTACGCCTGAAGTGCATAAGAAATAGGCTGACAACAATAGAAATACACTGGCTTCTGCGTATTTTAATTTCGAATATTTTATGATTAGAAGACTTCCGATAACAAAGCTTGAGGAGATAAATATGAGTAACTGTTGGTATAGCCTTTCAATATTGTAGTCCTGGGACAGAGAGGGTAGGATGACCATGAGGACGAATATTATCCCAGCTGCAATAACAAGAGCTCCCTCCTCTGCATATCGAGCACCTTTAAACGAGGCAAATATGATAGAGGCTAAACCTAGTATAACTACAAGTTTTATAAGAGCAGGTATATATTTATTCAGTGTTTTTAAAAGTAAATTTTGGTAGCCGTTATTAATCTGTGGCGCCGGCGTAAGTGCAGGCGAAACTTGATAGTCACTTTTAGTAGAATCAGTATAGCTATAGCTCGACTGCCTAGATAAAGAAGCTTGTTTTAAGGTTTGCGGTGTTTCTGAGTAACCACCCAAACCAAAAGTTGTATTTACAAAAGGGCTGCGAGAGTCACTTGAAAAAATTTGTCCAAAATTTGTTACGCTACTTTCAACTTTTTGTATTACTCCCCCTGTCGAACTTAGTAATTCTGCATACCAAAGGAATGAAAATAAGAAGAGAATTAATACGAGTAGGGGTGAGATATGCCACCCAGAGTTTCGAAGAGACTTTAAGTGAACCAGTCTTTGTATGATTGGCTTGATGAGCAATACTAGTATAAGTAGTCCAAGACATATATAAGCCGTTGAGTAATGTGAGACTATCATGCCAACTCCAAAAAGAAGGATCAGGGCGCTTTTAGTTGATTTTTTTAAACTTGCATTAGTTGCGGATATAAATATTAAAGCGAAAAATATTGTGGCAACTTGCTCACGAATTAAAGCGGGGAATTCATTTAAGAACTGGTACTGTACTACAAAAAATAAAGCAGATATAAATGCATATGTTGCTTTCTTCTCCCAATTTTCCATAAAGTACTTTGCTAACACGTATACACCTATAGGTGCAAAGCTAAAAATTCCTTGCATAACAAATTTGAAAATATAGTCCGGCGATATAGGCATTAGGTCTTTTAGTACTGTAGGTAGAATCGTGATACTCAAACAGGCGTTATATGTGTTTTGAAATAAATGAGGATGCCACAAACCATTCTTAAGGGTAGCACTGAATACTTGAAATTCTTGATTGATATCGTAGCCTATGAGATGATTGCTTCTCATCGACACGCTTAATAATATTGCAAAGCTGATGCCCCATAAACTGCTGGACAAAACATACTCATTGTGAAGTTTCTTTGATGCAATTATGATTCCAGCAAAGACTATCATAAATATATAAAGTCCGATTGATAAACTAGCTGATGCTCCATTGTTGAGTCGATTAGCACCTAGTACACTCACTAGTGGAAACAAAAAAGGCACAAAAGTAACAAATTTTGAAACTGTAGTCGTAGCCTCAGAGGCAGGTATTAAGTGTAAGATTCGCTTTCTTGCAATGACTGATAGACTCAAAATAATAAAGAGAATATCAAGCGCTACCATAACTACATCAGTCGTGAGTGTTGCATGATGAATATTAAGCCCGATGGTATTTAAGGTTAAGCCTAAAATAATTAGTGTCAACAAGCCGAAGCCACTTACATATATAAGCCACTCACTAAAGCTGAATTTTCTGGCGTCAAGGAACTGAGCAAAGACTAAACTGCCTGAAAATATAATTCCTAGAAAAAACCATATTGGTATTAAAATCCAAGACCCTAAACTAATATGAAGGCTTATCCATAGGCTTGAAAAAATGCAGAGACCAATACTACCATAAAGATAGCTTAGATTTTTCTTCATTGTATGTCTCCTATAACACGTGCGACATTAGAGGCGACATTATTCCATGAGTGACCTCTAACAATGTAATCTCGGGCTTTACTTGATAATATGCGACGCTGCTCGCCATCTTTCAACAATGACAAGGCTTTTTTGGCGAAATCATCTACGTCTTCTGCATTTGCTACAACCGATACGCTCGCAAACTTATCTCCTATACCTTGAATACTGCTAGTAATGACTGGTTTACCGCATGCAAGGTACTCGTAGACTTTAAAGGGTGAATTAAGGCCTTCACGATCTTTTGTATAGAAAGCAGTACAGATAGTAAATGAATTAATAAGAGCATTAACTTCGCTATGGTCTACGGGTCCTTTAAACTTAACGTATTTTGTAACTTGCAGCTCTTTAACTAAATTGTGGAGACTGAGCTCTTCTTGACCTTCCCCATAAATAATTAACCTGGCGGCAGGGATTTCTAATATAATTTTTGGCATAGCCTGAATAATATACTTTAAGCCTTGCCATGCGGATAGACTTCCAATATAGCCTATTGTACTGTCGTAAATATGATTCTCGGAAAAGGTAGGTTTTAATTCTTCTAGATTAACCCCATTTTCAATGACAATAAGTTTCTCTTTAGGTATATTGTACTTTTTGCTAAGACGCTTGGATAAGCCATCAGTAACCGTAATAACCTTTTCTGCAACCTTGTATGCTCGTTTTTCGACGTAATAAAAAAATCTTGTTTTCTTAAAAAAGTACTTAAATGGCAATCTCTTATCTGCCATGACTTCATTCTCAATTAGTCCGTTAACCTCCACTATCATCGGTATGCGCATTAACCTAGCAATCATCGAAGGGGCAATCATAAAAGCTTCCTGTCGAACATACAAAACGTTAGGTCGAGAAACTATGCAGTAACGTAAGAGTGAGAAAAATAGATGAATTTGATATGTAATCGGAAATAGTATTTTTGGAGTTCTTAGATTTTTAAACTTGAATTGAACTCCATCTTTAATCTCTATTCTGGGGGAAATCAAGCATACACTCATACCAAGTTGCATTAAATTGTTGCAAATTTCAAAGACATGAATTGAAGGCGCTAACTTATTATTGATTGGAAAATTAACAATATATAAGACTGATTTATTAGAGTTTAGTTTTTCAAACAATTCCTCTGTGGCTTTGACGGAAATTTTCCAGGTGTATCTAGTAAAGATCTGCACATGAGCATTTTCGGCAACTGCCTTGAGATTAGTATTGTCCAAAAGTTTTGAAAGTTTTTCGGCAAGAGCTGCAGGCTTGGTCGGCTCCACGAGAAAGCCATTGACATTATTGTGGATGAGGGTAGACAATGCCCCGATGTCTGCAGCAAGAACTGGTGTTTGGCATGCCCATGCTTCAAGTAGAACAGTCGGAAAGGCATCATTAGAAGATGTGGGGTATATTGTCATGAGAGTAGAAGATCTAATAAGCTCATATTTTTTGAGACCATTAATATTGCCACAAAACTTTACATTTTTTATTAGACCAAGTCGTCGAACTTGACTTCTATAATCATCAAGCATGTTACCGTCACCAATCACGAGAAGCTTAACATCCGGAGTTGTCTTCTTAAGAATACTTACTGCTGTAAGAATGTCGCCTAAACCTTTCCAGGCATGAGTTTGCTCCAAGTGCCCGATAAATATTAATTGATTATTTTTATGATTAATTTTCGTTTTAGGGATGTCCTCAAGATTAATGGCATTGCATACAACGGATATTTTTGGATGATACTTTTTAGGTAATGTTTCCTTGACGTATTCTGAGACTGCAATAATTGAAGACACTCGTTTAAATGTTGATAACTGTATATTTTCATAAAGTCGAGCAACTACATTAAAAATTAGTGAACCGTCTTTCTTTAATGTCGCAGCATGATAAGTTAAGACGGTAGGAGTCTTTCGTGCGGCTCGAATTGCTATGTCTGCCAAACCTGGCACGGGGCTGTGTACATTAATGAGATCGGGCTTTTCAATTTTAATAATTTTCCTAAGCTGCCAATACCACATGGGGTTAAGGGGTGTATTAGAGAACTTGAATAAAGCAGGTAATCGAATAACCTTTAGTCCCTCAACTTTTTCCTCTATGTACTTGTTCTCTTTATGGTTAGATGTAACAACAAAAATTTCGTGACCGTAATCGTTTTTTAAACCTTTAGCAATATTTAATGCATAGTTCTCAAGACCCCCGACTTTTGGATAAAAGTAGGGGGTAACGATCATAATCTTCATCTGCTATAGACCTCTGCCTGTCTGTTTACAAGGATTTGCCAATCGTACTCCGCTACAAACTTAGCAATTGTTTTATGATGAGGACCTTCCATAATCCACTGATCAATTGCTTCTGCTAAGGAGGCCGGATTAGCATGTGCTACTGAGCCATCTACTCCGTTCTTCACTAAGCTCTTTGCTGCATTTGCGGGGTGATCTACTGTCACTACAGGTACTCCGCAAGCGAGTGCTTCTAATACAACCATCCCAAAACCTTCACGACTGGATGGTAATACAAATACTTTTGAAGCTTTCATGTAGCCGTATATATCACGAGATCTCGGCAGGTTTCCTAATAGATGAATATTCTGTTCCAAATTAAGCTTGGTAATCAGTCGATCAATTCTTCCTTTTTCTATGCCTGAACCAACAATCATACATTGAATATCTGGGTTGTGCTCAGCCAAAATAGCCATTGCTTTGATAAGTAGACTGACGTTCTTATCTTTTACGAGACGCCCGACAAACAGTACATCACAGCTGACGTCCAATGGTCTTACATTCTTGACTATCTTTGTGTCAATACCTGGCGTGATAAGATTGAGGCGTTTGCTGCGCTTTAATTCTGACTTAATAAGTTCGAGAGTATGCCCTGAACTAACTGTTATGGTATGTGGCAAGTGGATACTGACACGCTCTAAAAGAGCGGCTGCATTACCAACAAAACCCATATAGCTAACCCAGTCAGATCGTCGCAGCGCTTCATGCCATGTACCATACATTTTACGTCTTCGTAATCTGCATACCATCCATGTGCTGAAGAGAGGAAAGAATGGTATATGATCAACATCAATAACATCAAATTGAGCTCTCATTAACTTGAAGCAATTAAGACCAAATATGACACCTTGTTTAATGCTTCGCCGATCCCCCTTGTACATGCTATGGAGCTTACTAATAGCGTGTAGTGTCACTCCATTTTCTACAACTACTCTCTCAGGTGTCTCCCACCAATGCATAGTATAGATATGTACATCATGCCCCATCTTGCTCAGCCGCGTACTAATTTCATAGAGACGTCTTTCTTTACCCCCTTTGTTGTAAGGGTAAATAGCATCTGATACAAAAGCGATTCTCATGAGGCTTCTTCCTCAAGTTTGTCTGCCTTTTTGATATAGTGCCACCGCATATTTTTACTGAATGTAGATAAAATACGAATGCCGTCATGGAATGGTCGCAAGTTAGATATCCCTCCTCGTTGGTGGTAGCTAATAGGTACTGAATAAACGCGTAGCTTCATACGCGACATTTTAGTGATCATTTCCATCTCTATGGCAAAGCCTCCGGCATGTAGGTGTGGAGTCAGTTCATCAATCACACTGCGTTTCCAAGCGAAATAACCACTAAGCACATCAGTAACGTTGAGTCGATACACAATACGTACTAAGTGGGTGTACATCCAGTTACCACCCCGATTTAGTGTATTCATTGCCTCACCATGAATGTTGCCGCTCAACCGAGAACCAATCACGACGTCACAGAAATTGTTATGCAGCGGCTCTAACATACGCAATGCTTCCTCGGGTCGATAGGTATCGTCACCATCAATCATCATGACGTATTCGGCTTTTGGATCAATATTCTGGAAACCTGTTCGCAGCGCATGGCCTTTGCCTTTTCGTGTCTCGGTAATAACCCGAGCACCAGCTTGCTTTGCAATTTTAGCTGTCTGGTCAGTCGAATTGTTATCAACAACGATAAGGTCAAAGTAGAAAGATTCTTTCGCGAGCATGCCTTTGTGAAAACCTCGCAGTACTTTGGCAATACTCTCTTCCTCGTTATAGCAAGGTATGATAACGGAAACGATATGTTGGGGGAAAGGGGTCATGCGCTACTCCTATTTAGTAAGTAATCAATCGTCTCGTTTTGCTTAACAAGATCTACTTCTACCTTAACCTTTTCTCCCAGATCGACTGTAGAAATATTCACAGTCTCTTGTTTATATATATTTTGAGGAAGTACGAAACTACCAGTGGTCAATGTTTGAACCTGACTGCCATCAGTACTTGCTTCTACAATCTTATATGTATAATCAGTCGTTTGGTATTCCAGGTTATGAACCGTAAAACTGACAGTCTGCACTTGACCAGGGATGTATTTCGTTGGCAGGGAATTAGGATGCGTAAAATAGAGCTCGGTTAATTTCTCCGGTTCAGGTAATAACTTCCACGATCGCAGTTTCCGATCAATAGCATTATGAAAACCTACCCCCAAAATGACGATGAGTAAAACAACCCCGATGCTCGTCCCTACAGCCAATTGGTCACGCGTGAATTTCAGTCTCTTTGCCCCCGTTTGTCTTATGGCGATTGTTAAATATAGCTGCCTTCGGCCTCAGCTCCCAGCAGCTTATTTTCTAAGATGTGTGATTTAGGTGTTATTGTAGCTTCTTAATACTGTGCTGTCAAAGAAGTTGTATCAGGGAGTGATAAACTGCACATTTTTGATTGCTATTTCGCTACTTTCAGCTTATGCTTAAACCAACATGAAACTTGCGGAAGTCTAAAACGTGGGTACGCTTAAGGATAATCAAAAAGGTTTTGGTGCTCTTGAGGTGCTGATGCTCCTGGTCATTATTATCCTGATTGGTGCTGCCGGTTGGCTGGTACATAAGAACCAAGATAAATCCCACAGCCAAGACAAAACCGACAAGTCGCTCAAAGCAAACACCAGCGGTCAAGTACTCTCTGGCTCAGCACCTAGCTCTAGCTTGTACAACGGCTGGCTGTCATTCTGTTCCAGCTATGGAGGCTTATGCTTAAAGTACCCCACAAATTGGAAATTAACCCAAGTTGCCAATGCGCCAGGCACGAGCGCTAATGGACAAGAAGTCGATACTATCACCAGTCCTTCAGGCAGTGTGAAGGTGCTATATATGCCAAGTGCCGCTGTATCCGGCGCCCGGCGCCCGGAAACTATTAACGTCATCAGTGATACCAAGACCAGTGTCAGTAATTTGGGTGTGTTCCAACTTATCGATCAGCTCAGCAGCTCCCAGTTCGCCGTAGAAAACTTCGTTACCTTAACAACTGCTTCCCACGCGCTGAATAGTGCTGACTCAGTCTTTAGCAAAGGCGCAACGATCAGCAATACCGCTGATCCACCCTATCATCAGTTTACGAATCCGGAGCGTCCTGGTGACATCGGCCAACAACTACTGGCGATCACCGGCAGCAGCGGTGACCCAGCCGGCAACCTTTTTGCCAGCAGCAGTGCTGCTCAGGCCTGGCTGAGTTCAGCCGAAGTCCAAACTGCCACGCAAATTCTCAGCAGCGTTACCTATAGCCAATAGTTTTTGTTTTCAAGACTCTTTCCAGCTTATCGAAGTGATGGTTCCTTGTTCGTTATAGCTAACCTGAACATCAGAGATTGAATTATAGGGACGATTACCACGCGCGGCTTGTATTAGCTCTAGTTCCTTTTCTGAAGGCTTGTTTGTTGTTTTAACCATAGATAATGAGCCACTTGCACGAAGACCACTAGCTACGGTTACCGATACATCATCAGATACTTTAACTTTTTCAGATATATCAATTTTTAAATCCTCAGGTACTATTGGCTCTGATTTTTTAAGCTGGCGTATTAACTCATTAATATCAAGGTTAACGTTAAACTGAAAAGCAAGACTTACGAGAAGTGCTGTCGATGATGTATCCATTAACCTGAGTATACTCCGCTTACTTGTTCTAAAGGGATAGTCTGTCATTTTTTCCTCACCCCATATACAATAGAAGGGAAGAATGAGTAAGTATTTTGTCACCACGTCTATTCCCTATGTAAACGCCGAGCCGCATATTGGCTTTGCTATGGAGTTGCTTTATGCCGATGTACTGGCCCGCCATGCTCGTCAGCATAAAGCCAAAGTTATCTTTAGTACCGGCACCGACGAGCACGGTGGCAAGATTGCCGAAAAAGCCGCCGAGCAAGGGCTTGCACCAAAAGAGTATGCTGATCAAATTAGCGAACGCTTCCTAGAGCTTGGTGAGCTGCTGAACATCAGCAGTAATCGCTTTATCCGCACAACTGACGCCAGCCATGAAGAGCGTGCCCAACTCATTTGGAAAGCGCTTAAAAAAGATATCTACAAAGGCAGCTACGAAGGCTGGTACTGTACTGGTGACGAAGCCTTTTTCACAGAAAGTGAAGTAAAGGCTAATAACGGTATATGCCCGGCACATAACCGTCCGTACGAAAAGATCAAAGAAGATAACTACTTTTTCCGTCTCAGTAACTACACTAAATCCATTATTCATGCCATAGAAAGCGATAGTTTTGTCATTGTACCGGCTACCCGCCGCAATGAAATCCTGGCACTGCTCAAAAGCGGTCTCGATGACATTAGTGTGTCTCGGCCAAAAGAAAAAATTGCTTGGGGTATTCCCGTGCCGGGCGATAAGACCCAAGTCATGTATGTCTGGTTTGAAGCACTGATGAACTATATCACCGTACTCGGCTACCCGGAACACAGTGACTTCAAAGAATTCTGGCCTGCCAACGTTCAGGTTATTGGAAAGGACATTCTGCGCTTTCATGCGGCCATTTGGCCGGCCATGCTCATGAGCCTCGGTGTGTCTTTGCCCAGGCAGCTCTACGTCCACAGCTTCATTACCGTGGAAGGTAAAAAAATGAGCAAATCAATCGGGAACGTACTCCACCCGCGGGAAATAGTCAGTAAGTACGGCGTCGATGCCTTTCGTTACTATTTCCTCCGTCATGTACCAGCTTATGAAGACGGTGACTTCAGCTGGGAACGACTGGACGCTGCCTACAATAACGAACTGGCCAACGAACTCGGTAATGCCGTGCAGCGGACGGCCGCCATGGTAGAGAAATACCAGCAGGGAATAGTTGGCGTGCTCAAACCGGCAGAACACGACATTGCGCGCTACGAAGACGCCATTGCTGTCTGCCACTTTGACCGGGCGCTTGATAATGTCTGGGAACAAGTACGGGGCATCAATCAATATATTGATGAAGAGAAGCCGTGGGCGTTAGCCAAAAAAGGTGACACCGACCACTTACGTGAGGTACTCAGCTACCAGGTCAGCTCGCTCCTCAATATTGCCAACCTACTGGTACCGTTCTTACCGGAAACAGCCGAAAAGATTCAAACTATCTTTAAGGACGGCAGTATCCGGGCCAGTGACGTTACTCTCTTCCCCAAGCACGAAGTAAGCGATTCAGTCAAAGAAGGCTAGGACGCCCCATAATGTTAGAACTGGTTGATACGCATTGTCATATTCAGTCTGCTGGGCTTGCGAGCGGCGGTGAACACGCTACCCAGGCGCTCTGGGCAAAATCTCCAGAACTAGACGGGAAGGGTTTAGTACAAGCTGCCAAAGAGCAGGGTGTTACCCGCCTGATTGTTGTCGGCTGCGATCTTACCGACAGTCAGTTGGCTACCAAGTTTGTCAGCACGCAGGAAAACTGCTGGGCGGCTATCGGTATTCACCCGCATGAAGCCAAGGTTTACGTTGGTAGTGATAATCTCAAGCAACAATTTGCTGACATGACACAAGTACCAAAGGTTGTAGCCATCGGCGAGTGCGGCCTGGATTACTACTACAATCACTCCCCAAAAGCAGCCCAAGCCGAGCTACTGCGGTATCAGATTGAGCTGGCCCTGTCTGCCAAGCTGCCGCTTATCTTCCACGTCCGAGAAGCCTTCGACGACTTTTGGCCAATCTTCGATAGCTACCAAGGAGTGCAGGGTGTCCTCCATAGCTTTACCGACTCTCAAGATAATCTTGATGAAGCACTGGAGCGAAACTTACGTATCGGCGTCAACGGCATTGCGACGTTTGCGAAAGATCCGGCGCAAGTCGAAGTGTACCGCACCGTGCCACTGGAGAACCTGCTGCTGGAAACCGATGCTCCGTTCTTAGCTCCAGTACCGCATCGGGGCAAAACCAACGAACCGCAATACGTAGCGGACGTGGCCAGCTTCCTGGCTGATCTTCGCCAGGTACCGCTGGAAACACTGGCGAGCGCTACGACGCGTAACGCCCGGGAGCTATTCGGTATATAACGATGGCTGACTTTCCTATTTATCTCGATTATGCCGCAGCCACGCCACTTGAACCTACCGTACTGGCTGTCATGCAGCCGTACTTTAGCACCAACTTTTATAACCCTTCGGCGACGTACCTGGCTGCCAAAGCAGTGCGCCAGGCGCTCGCTACTGCCCGGGCCCAAGTAGCCCATTGGCTGGGAGCCCGCCCTAGTGAAATTATCTTTACTGCCGGCGGTACTGAAGCTAATAACCTGGCTATTCACGGCGTCATGCGCCAATTTCCTGAAAAGAACGTGGTGATTAGCAGTATCGAGCATGAATCGGTACAGGCGCCCGCCGGCCGCTACGAGATGCGGACCGTCAGTGTGAAGCCAGACGGCCGTATTAACCTGGACGATCTAAAGCAAAAGATTGACGAGCACACTACTCTTGTCAGCATCATGTATGCCAACAATGAAATCGGCACGGTCCAGCCAATTCGTGACGTTGCCAAGATAATCCAAACAGCCCGTGCAGCTCGTGGCCCCAAAGGCTTGCCGTTATATCTGCATACTGACGCCTGCCAGGCAGCTAACTACCTTGATCTGCATGTTGCCCGCCTCGGCGTAGATTTACTGACCTTAAACGGCGGCAAGATATATGGCCCAAAACAGAGCGGGGCATTGTATGTAAAAGCCGGCGTTAGCCTGACGCCGCTTATTGATGGCGGTGGACAAGAGCAAAATCTTCGTTCCGGCACCGAGAATGTTGCCGGAGCCATAGGTTTTGCCGCTGCCCTGCAGCTTGTTCAGCATGATCGTCATAAAGAATCCGAACGGTTACATACTCTGCAGCAGCAGTTTTTCACGAACCTCGCTCGTGCATTGCCGAGTGCGGTTATAAACGGATCGATAAAATATCGCTTACCCAATAATCTGCACTTTACTATTCCTGGTACAGATAACGAACGCCTGCTCATTCAGCTTGATGAAGCCGGTATTCAGGCAGCGGCCGGTTCAGCTTGTAGTGCGAGCGATGAATTACCCTCACATGTGCTGCGGGCCCTTGGTCTCAGTGACGCAGCAGCCCAGGCGTCTCTGCGCCTCACCATGGGTCGCCACACTACCACTGCCGAGCTGGCAAAGACCCTATTGGCGGTAGTACAGTCACTTGCTTAAGCCGGAACAGGCGCTGACACTGCTGCCGAACCTAGACCGGGTGCACCCCGGGCAGACATGGCGTCCAGTGCATCGAAGGCTGCTCGTACATCCGCTGGCATCTCTGTGTCACAGGCAGCTGCAGAGTATGCCCAGCGGCCGAGTACATCTATGTCAAACGGAAGTGCCGGTGCTTCAACAGCCTCGCGGCCGAGCTCCTCTAAGGCCTCAGCATCCATAACTCGTGGTTCTTCAGAATCGGACTGATCAAATTCACCCATAATTTAATTCCCTCCTTCCTTCACCCCTTACAATACTCGGCTTGCAGCAGTCTGTCTGTAATATTTGTTATTTTAGAAATACATAGTGCTATATATAAAATAGCCGAAGCTAAACAAGACTCAGTCGAATCCCATGATACCGCTACCTTCGTAGCCTGCCCCAGATGGCTGAGTATCGGTTGGTATACTCTCTCGAATTCCTCGAGTAACTACGAGCTCAATGCCGGGTGGTAGACCCGTTTCAGCGGTGTCGGTGCCAGGCACAGGCGCTACCGCTCCTGCCAGTGCTGTGCCGCCAATTTTGTCCGGGCTTGGCAAAGGAGGCTGCCCTCCAACTTTTTCTCCATCCATCATTCCAGCATAAGACGCAATCCGTCTATCTGTCAAATATATTGCCCGGCTAAGTTTAAGCGCGATCTTGTCGGTATTTCGCCTGCGCTTTCTTGGCAAGCTCTATACATTCTTCGGGTGTATAACCAAGGTCATCACACCAGCGAATGGTAGAAAAAATAACATTGCCGAGTTCTTTTTTCAGCTCAGTTTCGTTTAATGGTTGGCCTTCATCATGATCACGAGCCAGGCGGTGCAGGTCACCAATTGTTACTCCTTGCCGTATAAGTATTTCATCGAGCGTTAACTTGTCGTCGCCCCAGATGGCTCGGGCTTCTTGTAGTAATGTCGTAATATCCATGGCTTTATCATACCTCAAAATCGCTTACGTTTGTACAGTCCGGAAGCTACAGGATAATACGCGCCAGAGCTATGAGCGCAATAATGGCCCAGACACTGTTGAGGACTGCCGGCTGCACATCTTTTTTAGAGAGCGCTTCGCCAATGATACCTAAGGCACCGGTTAGATTAAGTAACTGGTAGGCAACACTTTTGGTAGTTAAGGCATTAAAGCTGACGAGTAAGTAGGCAAGTAAGATAGCTAGTACGCCGTACCAGCCGAAAGAGTTTTCTGCCTTATGCTTCATAGCTTAAGCATAGCAAATCTAGGTGCCCTAAAGGTCAGTTTCCATGACCAGCAGCTGGCGTTTAAAGTCGTTCTTTTCATAAAAGGCTATACCTGCAGTATTAGCATGTGTGACATAGACCATAATTTTTTCCACCCCTTTGGCCTTGCTCCATGCTTTAAAAGCGGCAAAAAGCTGGTGGCCGATACCATGCCGACGGTAGGCGGCTACTACATATAGATTGCCAAGTTCTGAGCGTTTAACCGGCCGCCAGGTCTCTGCCTTATTGACACTACCGGTGGCATAGCCGAGGAGACGACCCTCTTTCTCTGCCACAAAGCACACGTGATTGCGCCCCCGTATTTTCTTTAAGATGTACTTCTTGCCCGGCTCGGTGAAGTACCAGTCTTCTTTAAAGAGCGGATCAAAGCGTCGGTCTGACTGCATCAGTTCCGTACCAAGCTGCTGCAGCGCTGCAAGATCATCTAATTTTGCCCGGCGAATCTGTATAACTGCTTCGCTGGGCTTACTCATAATTTCAGGCAAAGCTCTTTGCGAGCAGTGTCAGCGTCCGCTGCCAGGCATCAGCCGCTGCCGCTTGGTTATAGGCGTAGGGATTCGTATCGTTAAAGAAAGCGTGGCCGCAGTCCGGATATACCTGAGCAGTGAAGTCGACGCCGGCTTCCGCCATCTTGCTTTTCAGTTCCGGCAGCTGCTCCATCAGTCGTTCGTCTTTCTCACCGTAAAAAGCCAGAATCGGGCAGGTGATAGCTTTTAGCTCTTCAGCCGAGAAGTCCGCATGTCCATAAAAGGGAAGCGCAACTTTTAGTTTTGGCTCATGTACCGCAAGACTAAAGCTGTAGGTACCGCCAAAACAAAAACCCATAATCCCGACGTTTCCATTAACGCCGTCTTGCTTGGCAAGGTAGGCGAAGCATGCCTGGACGTTTGCCAGTGTGTTGGCACCAAAGTTGGGAGCCTGCAAGGGAGTCATAAGCTCACGGATCTTCGGCTGTGCCTGGGAGCGCCGTTCGGGGTCAAATAACTCCTCCTGCAGCTCACCAGCCATTTTTTCGGTCAGGCCGGTCTCTATTAAGTTGGGCGCCAGCGCCACGTAGCCTTCCGCGGCTAACTTATCGGCAATGCCTTTAACGTGCGCTACCAAACCCCAGATTTCATGGATAACAATCATACTGCCCTTAACGTCGCCGCTCGGGCGGGCTACGTAGGCGTCAAACGAGTTACCGCCTGCACTCAGCTTTACCATATCTCCCATAATGGCTTTTATTATACGGGATAGCTTGAGAAAATCCTTAAGTGCTGAGTGAGCAAACCCCGTATGGCGTAAACGTTGTACCATATAAAGCTGTTTACCCAGTGTATAATTATGATTATGAATGACGACGGAGTCCAAGATTTAAAACAGTTTATTGCTTCCGAAGTAATCGTGAGACTAGATAAAATTGAAGAACGAATTGATACCGTAGACCGCAAAGTAGATAAATTATCTGAATCAGTTACAGAGGCAACCGAATCTCAATTTACTAACCACAATGAGCGTATAGAACGTCTGGAACAAAAAGCAGCTTAAACTTTTACCAATCTCCTGTACGAGCAGCCTCTTGAAATTATAGAAAATTATTTTTGCCAATCCTGCCAGTTTGGCATATGATGCACCTAGTAGGTAAGGGAGCACGGTCATGCTACTCCTAAAAAATAAGCGTTTTAGCGGGTTATATCTACTGCTGATTATTATTTACTTGCTGCAAACCTTTGCCACCAAAGTTAATCCGGCAGTCCTGAGCAAGTATCGGATCGATAGTCTCGAAGACCGCTTTCTCTCACTCACCGTTGTCTTGCCCTATATTATTATCTGGCTGATAGCCCTCGTCGGTTACTTGGGTCTGCAGAACTATGCCAAATCCTTGGGCCGGGAAAAAGACGGCGTTGCTTTCCAGGGCATTGCCCACGGTGTACTGTGGCTCAGTCTGTGGCTGCCTCTGTCCAGCATTATCGGCGACTTTGTCTCGCAATATTACACGGACCACCCCAGTGCCACGGCGAACCTCGTCCGCCTTGATAATTACATTAACCTGGTTATTTTACTGCTCGGTACCTGGCTGCTCTATAAGGGTACCGAGAAACTGCTCAATGTTATGCAGTACAAGAAGAAAGTGCTTGTTTCCCAGCCGTTTCTGTACGCCTATCTTATTTTGTCCGGCCTGTATATCTACTTCACTTTCCAGGATCCTGCCCGGCAATTTCCCACCCACACGGTCACCGTCGCTTCCTATTACGAATCCAATTGGCTACTGTTCCTGACCCTGGTTATTCCCCGGCTTATCTACGGTTTCTTAGGGCTGGTGGCTATCTACAATATCTACCTCTACAACGTCAAGGTGAAGGGCGCATTGTATAAGCAGGCCCTGAAGCATCTGGCGCAAGGCCTCATCGCCGTAATTATAAGCACCATGATCCTGCGCTGTATCCAGTCCTTAGCCACGCCGCTGGAAAAGTTCAGTCTGGCCGCTGTCTTAGTCCTGGTGTACGTCTTATTACTGATTATTGCTATCGGTTATGTACTCATTGCCAAAGGTGCGCAAAAACTCCAACAACTCGAAGAATCATAAGGCGGCTTAAAACAGGGCAAAAACGCTTTGCAGAGTGTGCTTTTTTGCCCCCTTTTTTAGTGCTATACTGGCTTTGAAGCTTGAGCATTTCCCTCAACAGAGGTAATAGTGCTTAGGCCCGTTTTGGTATTGATTTAAGAAAGCAACATATGGTGGGTAAACAAACATGACAATCTGGTGGCTGGTCCTCATCTTAGCCGCACTCGGGAGTGCCGGCATAGGCTTTATCTGGCTCGTCGTACACGTCAGCCGGGCCACCAAAGATGAGTACAATGCCGAAGATGCTGCTGATCGGGACATTGAGCATCTGTTTGACGCGACGTTTCGTGAGGAACTCCGCAACCGCGGCCGGCTGCACTTTGAAAAGATCATCGGTGAAAGTGCCATGTTCCTGCAGCAGGATTTACGGCTGACGACATCGCAGCTTAACGACTTTATGAAAGCCGAGATCACTGCCAAGCTCCAGAGCGAACTGGGGAAGTACGAACAATCCGTCATGGATGCTAAGGATCAGGCCATCGATTCCATCCAGAAGACCAACAGCCTCATTGACCAGCAGCGCCAGGATCTGACCGAACAGGTGCGCCAGGAGATCATCAAAGAGAAGAACGAACTTATTGTCCGTTTTGAAACCAACATGGCCGACATCATTAACCACTACGTCATGGCCGCTGTTGGCGACCAGATCGATTTGAGTGATCAGCTGGAATATATCCTGGGTGAAATGGAGCGCAACAAAGCCGACATTATTGAGGACCTGAACCATGGCCTCTGAGACCAAAGACAAATCAGCTGAGCCCTTTCAGACACAGTACACGCTGTCGCCGATGGTAGTAACGCCGGCGGCTGTCGGCCTGCTTATGCGCGAACTGGAGGATTTGGAAAACAGTCTGCTGCAGCTCAAAGTGCGGGAGGCCGGCAAGCACATCGCCCTGCCAGCCATCAGCCGCAGCATGAAAGAGCTTACCGACCACAACAAATTGAACCTATTACATCCCGGCGATCGCCATGCCCTCAAAGGCTTTCTCGAGGAGGTCAAGGCCAGCGCGCCGCAAATGCACATTAGCTTCAGCACCGAACCAACTGAAGTGTTCCTGGCAGAACTAACAGCTTGGCTGCGACGGGAAATTAATCCCCGGGTACTATTTAGTATTGGGCTGCAGCCAGCTATTGGTGCCGGTTGTATGCTACGGACGACCAACAAATACTTTGACATGTCACTGCGCCAAACGTTTGTCAGTAAACGGCAACTGCTGCTTGAGCAGATCGTACCAGCCGCGCCAGCCCCGGCTCCAGCTCCAGATCCTGCTCCGCCAGCACCGGCAGCCGTGGAGGCTCCTCATCCATGAACGGCGGTAATAAGCATTTCAATCGTCTCGTCGATGCCGGCAATCCCGTGGGTGAAGTAGTAGCTGTCGACCGTTTCCTGATTCAAGTCCGCGGCTTACAGCCGTGCGGTGTCCATGCCCTTATCATGTTTGAGGATGGCACCAAAGGCTTCGTCCAAGACGTCGGTCTGGACTATGTCCTCATACTGTATTTGGGTACCAGCAACATCCGGGTTGGCATGGTAGCGGTGGTGCAGCACACTGAACTGGTCTCTAAGGTCGGCAAGGATTTCATCGGCCGGGTCGTATCGGTTACCGGTGAGCCGCTGGACGGCAAAGGCCCGATTGCCGCCGACGATATCTGGCCCGTCTTTAGCCAGGCCCCGCAGCTGTACCAGCGGAAACTCCTTGAGGATCAGCTGGAAAGCGGTGTAACGGCCATCGACGCTCTCTTTCCGGTAGTCCGAGGACAGCGTATGGCGCTGCTCGGTGACAGTAAGTCTGGTAAGAGTAGCTTGGTCACCCAGCTGACGATCAACCAGAAGAATACCGATCAGGTAGTGGTCTATTGCCTGATTGCCAAGCGGCGGAGCGACGTCAATATTTTACTATCCCGCTTAGAAGAAAACGGCGGTATGGAAAAGGCTATTGTGGTGGTTTCCACCATGTTTGAATCCTTAATCCTCAGCTATCTGGCGCCCTACGTGGCCTGTTCCATGGCTGAGTATCTGTGGCAAAAGTGTGACCAGGACACCATTGTTATTTATGACGATCTGACGGCCCATGCCCATGCCGTGAGAGAAATTGCCCTGTTGTCCGGCATGAGTCCGGGTAGGGACTCCTATCCCGGTAACATGTTCTACGCCCACTCTAGTTTGCTGGAACGGGCCGGACGGCTGGAGGCTAGCGGCAAGTGTTTAACCTGCATTGCGCTCGTCCATGCCCCGAACGGCGACATCACCGCTTTTCTGCCCACCAACATCATGTCCATTACTGACGGTCAGTGGATTCTCGATATGGAGATGTTCCGCTCCGGTATCCGTCCGGCGGTCAGTATGGGGCTCAGCGTTACCCGTGCCGGTGGTGTCGGACATAATAAACGGCAAAAAGAACTGGCTGCTAAAACCCTCAAGCTGCTCGCTGCCTATCGCCAAGCCGAAGAGTTTGCCCACTTCGGTTCAGAACTGGCTATGGAAGCCAGCCGGGCTCTGGTAACCGGCAAGCGGATATTGAACGCCCTGACGCAAAGCCCTTCGGACGTCTACTCGCTGATGGCCCAGCAGTTGATGCTCGATATTATTCTGGGACTGGAAGACAATGTGGATCTGGACGTTAGCAACTTAAAGATCAACGTCCGGGAGTATGCTGCCAAAGTCACCAAGGAAGAAGACTATGAGAAAGTACGCGAGGAGCTGAAAGCGAAATGCGTCGTTGAATTAAAGGGTGTCACGCCAGCTGCACCAGCGATGCCGACGCCACCGCCGGCGAGCGATCAAGGCAGTGAGCCGCCAAAAGACGAGAACAAGGATAAAGATAAGAAAGAGAAGGACGACAAGAAAGAAGATAAGGACAAAGATAAGGAGAAAGAAAAAGAGGAGCCCAAGGACGAACCGAAAGAAAAAGCCAAGCAAGCAGCCGAACCGGCAGGGGCCAAGAAATGAGACGGCCATCAGATATTGCCCGCCAAGAAGCCTTAATGGGCACGCTGGTAGAGCTGACGAGCGCCTTTGAAGGTATCGCCAGTATGCGTATCGCGCAGATTAAGGATCAGGTAGAGCAGTCCACCAAGTTCTTTAATGAACTGTGGAATATCTATGCGCAGCTGCGGGCCGGCGACGTCTTCAGTTTGGCCGTGC
>Ga0210398_10001700_pt1 | contig 22212 bp, 14 predicted proteins | sample IncBWC4OmetaG_FD_161047 | JGI IMG/M metagenome (GOLD analysis project Ga0210398, IMG submission 161047) | Forest soil microbial communities from Barre Woods Harvard Forest LTER site, Petersham, Massachusetts, United States - Inc-BW-C-4-O | ecosystem: Environmental > Terrestrial > Soil >...
CACGTTTTCTTCAATGAGGATGCTGCCCACGTCGTCGGCGCCGAACTGCAAGCCTACTTGGCAGACTTTGATGCCGGGCGTCAGCCAGCTCGATTGGATGTGATCAATGTTGTCCAGATACAGTCGGCTGACGGCGAGAGTTTTCAAATAATCGACCGCCGTGGTTTCCTGCACTTTTTTTCCCAGAGCGGTGTTTTCCGCCGCGAACATCCAGGGGATGAACGCCGTGAACCCGCCAGTGTCTTCCTGGATGCGACGCAGTCTTTCCAGGTGATTCACGCGGTGGCGGAGCTCTTCGCCGCAGCCGAACATCATCGTCGCGGTGGTGCGCAGGCCGAGCGAATGCGCCACGCGGTGGACTTCCTCCCAATCGTCGCTGGTGCACTTCAAGCGGGCAATTTTGCCGCGGATTTCGTCGTCGAGAATTTCCGCGCCGCCGCCGGGGATAGACTGGAGTCCGGCGTCCATCAAGCGCTGAATCGTTTCGCGAACGCTTAGTTCACTCACCTCCGCGATGCACAGGATTTCTGGCGCGGAGAAACAGTGCAGATGCACTTGCGGAAAGCGCGCCTTGAGCGAGCGAAGAAGATTTTCGTAGTAGCCGATCTGCAGGTCCGGGTGCAGACCGCCTTGTAGCAAGATTCCGGTGCCTCCAAGCTCGAGCATCTCTTCGATTTTTTCGTAGATGGTTTCGAAGGAGAGGATGTAGCCGTCTTTTGCGCCCAGCGGACGGTAGAAGGCGCAGAACGAACAGTACTCGGTGCAGAAATTTGTGTAGTTGATGTTGCGGTCGATCTGATAGGTCACCACGCGCGGATCGTTTTTCTTCAGGCGCATTTGGTGCCCGGCCATGCCGATGCCTAGCAGGTCATCGGATTCGAGCATTTCGAGCGCTTCTTGTTTGGTCAGTCCCACTTTTTTCCTTTGCGTCGTGGCGTCCTTATTCTAGCGGATGCCCTGCCTAAACTCTAATGGCCACCACCGGAAGGGCACCCTATGTCCTGCCGCTACTTCACCGAGACGGCTTCTGTCGTCGCCGAGGCCCAGGTAATTTTCTTGTTTCTCGCGATCAGCCCCAATTTTGCGGCTTCCTGGAAATAGCGTTCGAGGCCGCGGCGGTTTTCTTCCCCGAGAGAAAAGTCGATGTTGTCGCGCAAGTAGGATTCCAGGGCTTGTTGCGGCAACTCTAGTTCCTCGGCAGCTTCAAGACTGATGGCCGCGAACTGTGTTAGGCCGAAGTTGCGGGATGCGGAGAAATCTCGGAGCACCTCCGGAGTAACAACCTCGGGCCTGGCAGCCCAGATGGCCATCACCGCCGGAAGGCTTGAGAATTTGCGCCATTCGCCGACCACGTCGTAGACATGAAAAATCCCGGCGCTGGTGATTCCCAGCGCCGCTGCTTGGCAAATCGCACGTCCTTGTGGGCTCACCGTGCTAAGGCGCTCGATAGCCATCGAAATGCGCAGCGCGGGATCGCCGATGAGCATCGCGGCGTCGGCTTTCCCGAGCATGGCGCTCAAATCAGGCTCCGTTTCAAAAAACTCAGGATCGATCTTCCAGTGTCGGGCGGCCAGAATTCGCGTCAGCGCTTGCGTGCTGCGCGAACTACTGTCCAGCGCAACGCTGCGCACCTGTTCGATAGGCTTCCGCGAGACAAGCAACAGGCTTCGCACGCGATTCTGAGAGGCGATCGCCAAGTCTGGCAGAACGACCAAGCCGGGGATGCGCTGATATTCAATCGCCGGAATGATAGCGATGTCGGCAGCTCCGGTGCGCATCGCTTCCGCGCATTGCGAGGGCACGGTGAACGACAAGTCGTACTTCCCGGCGAGCGGCCCGTTGGTAAAGCCCCACACCAGCGGCGCGGTGTTTAAGTACTGCACAATCGATATGCGAAGTTTTTGCACGTTTCTAGATTCTCGCGATTTCATCCAAGTATAGCAGACAGGATTTTCCTCCGCGCCAACCGTCTTTTGTTGTAAAACGTTTCTTTCTTTCGGAGGCGCTGAACATGCTGAAAGGTTTTCGTTGTTGGTCGGTGCTAGGTCTCCTGGCTCTCCCCTCGATTTGTATAGCGGCTCATCCGGATGCGTCCCAGACGCCATCCATCAGCGAGAAAACCGCGGGCGCCGAGAAGTTTCCCGGCTATTTCAATCTGTTTTGGGACGCCAAGCAGGGCAGGCTGTGGCTCGAAATCGACAAGTGGGGCGTGGAATTCCTTTACCAGAGCGGCCTCCCTGCGGGCATCGGTTCAAATGACATCGGCCTCGACCGCGGTCAGCTCGGCAAAACGGGCATCGTCCGTTTTGAACGCAGCGGCCCGAAGGTTCTGCTGATTGAGGAGAATCTTGGATATCGCGCGGTGACCAGTGACGCGGACGAGCGGCGCGCTGTGCGCGACTCTTTCGCGGAGTCGGCGCTTTGGGGCTTCACCATTGCCGCCGAGGAAAAGGATCATGCCCTCGTCGACGCCACGGAGTTTTTCTTGCGCGACGCTCACGGCATTCCCGCGACACTTCGCCGCACGAAGCAAGGCTCCTACAAGCTCGATGCCTCGCGATGTGCCATCTATCTTCCGCGCACGAACAGCTTTCCCCGCAACACCGAAGTCGAAGCCACGCTAACTTTTACCGGCGACGAGCCGGGTCCCTGGGTGCGCGAGGTCACGCCCTCGCCCGAGTCCATCACCGTTCGCGAGCATCACTCCTTCGTCGAGCTTCCCCCTCCGGGGTACAAGCCGCGCGTTTATGATCCGCGCTCCAGCTTTTTCGGAATCGCGTACTTGGATTATGCAACGCCGGTGAGTGAACCTATCGTCAAACGCTTTGCCGCGCGACACCGACTCGAGAAAAAAGATCCCAACGCTCGGATGAGCGAAGCAGTCGAGCCCATTACCTACTACCTCGATCGCGGCGCGCCCGAGCCGATTCGCTCCGCGCTGCTTGAAGGTGCGCGCTGGTGGAATCAGGCGTTTGAAGCCGCCGGGTACAAGAACGCCTTTCGCGTCGAACTCATGCCCGAAGGCGCGGACCTGATGGATTTGCGCTACAACGTCATTCAGTGGGTGCATCGCGCCACCCGCGGATGGTCTTATGGCGCGGCGGTCATCGATCCGCGAACTGGAGAAATCATAAAGGGTCACGTCACACTCGGCTCGCTTCGCGTGCGCCAGGATTATCTGATCGCCGAAGGCCTGCTCGCACCGTATGAAAAAGGCAAGCCGGTTTCGGAAAAAATGATGGAGATGGCGCTCGCCCGGCTCCGCCAACTTGCCGCGCATGAAGTCGGCCACACGCTGGGCCTGATGCACAACTATTCGGCCAGCACGGTCAATCGATCGTCCGTGATGGATTACCCACCGCCGCTCGTGAAGCTTTCCGCCGACGGCGTGCCCGATCTCTCCGATGCTTACGCCACGGGTATCGGCGAGTGGGACAAAGTGTCCATCACCTGGGGCTATAGCGATTTCGCGCCCGGCACCGACGAGCATGCCATGCTCGACAAAATCCTGATCGATGCATTCGGCCGCGGACTTCGTTATCTCACGGACCAAGACGCCCGCCCCGCCGGCTCTTCCAGCAGCGTTGCGCATCTTTGGGATAGCGGACCCAACGCCGTCGACGAGTTAAACCGGATCATGCAGGTTCGCGCGGCTGCGTTGCGCCGCCTTGGCGAAAACAATGTTCGCGAGGGCACGCCGCTTGCGACCATCGAAGACGTTTTGGCGCCCATCTACATGTACCATCGCTACCAGGTGGAAGCCGCGAGTAAGCTTGTCGGAGGAATGGACTACACCTTTGCCCTGCGTGGCGACGGAGAAGTTCCCACGCAAATCGTCGCCCCCGTCGAACAGCGGCGTGCTCTCGCCGCGGTGCTCTCGACGCTCAAACCGGAAACGCTGGCCCTGCCCGAATCGCTTCTTAAAATCATCCCGCCGCGTCCGCCGGAATACCCACGCGATCGCGAAGATTTCAAGATTCACACCAGCCCGGCATTTGACGCGCTGGCGCCCGCGGAGTCCGCCGCCCAGCACACGCTCGAATTTCTGTTTAATGCCGAGCGCGCCGCGCGGCTGGTAGAATTCCACGCCCGCAACCCAGAAAATCCCGGCCTGTACGACGTCTTGGAAGCCGTACTAGCCGCCACCTGGAAATCGCCGCACGGATCCGGCTATAACGAACAGATCGCCTTGACGGTGGACAACGTCGTGCTCTACGACCTTATGACCCTCTCCGCCAACGACCATGCCACCGATGAAGTCCGCGGCATCGCTTCGCTCAAACTTCGGGAACTGCACGACTGGCTCGCTACCCAGCCGGGAGGGATGGCTATCTCTGATAAGCCGCACATCTTCTTCACCAGACAGCGTATCGAGCTCTTTGAAAAAGATCCCAAGCGTATTGACCTGACCGCGCCTGTCGAACCCCCCGACGGCCCACCCATCGGGGCCATGGGCACGCTGGATTGCGATTGGGAGCCGTAATTCACTGGCCGCGATTCCCGCAGTCGCGGGCGAACTCGTCAATTCCGCGAAGCCACTTTGGCGGAGTTTTTTATTTCGACAAACGCAATTCCGTTAACGCCGCTGCAGGCGAGCCACAGGTTGCCGTCAGGAGTAGACACCATGTTTCGCACCACGCCTCCGCCAGACGGGATGATCCAGGTTTGGAATTTCTCCGTCTTGGTGTCAAAGCGCACGACGGTATTCGGCTTGGTGTTCGATTCGCTGTACCAGATGACATCCCCCACGGCGGTGATGCCGTAAGGTCTGGAGCGCGGTCCGCCCGGAGAGGGCCACTCGGAAATTTTGCCCGTCTTCGGATCAAGCCGCCCCAGGTAGCCGCGAGAATAGTCCGAATACCAAATCACATCGTCTGGAGTAATGGCCACGCGTCGTGGATGCGAATCCACGTGAGGCAACACGTACTCGTGGATGGCCAGCGTGTCCGGGTCGAGACTGGCCACCTTGTTACTTCCAAACTCCACGAAGAAGGGCACGCCTTCTGAACTCACCACCATACCGTAGGGATTCGATTTCGGCGTTGGCGAACTGACCACCCGCACTTCTCCAGTCTTCGGATCGAGCCTTCCCACCATGTTGCCGCCTTGCACCGTAAAATAGATCTTACCGTTTGGTGCAAAGAGCAGGGTATGCGGGTCTTTGGCTTGGGGATCCGGCATCGGATATTCGGTCACGTTGCCGGTCTTCGGATCGAGTTTGCCAATGTAGGCCTTGAAGTTCGCCGTGAACCAGATGTTTCCATCCTTATCCGGCACAAGTCCATGAGGACCGGACGACGGCGTCTTCAAAGGATATTCCTTGAACTGGTTGGTCTGGGGATCGAACCGCCCAAGAACGTTGGCCATCTGCCCGGTGTACCAGACCGAGCCGTCCGGAGCGAATGCGGGATCGTGCGGTCTAGAACCAGCCGTTGGCACTGGCCATTCCTTGATGGAAACCTCGACGCTTCCGGGAATGACCACCGCTTCGGGCGCTGGCCTTTCCGGGAAATTCTTTGCCAGATAGTCGGTGACCGCCGGGATCTGCTCTTTCGGAACGGGCGCGCCCGCGGTCACCATCATGTGCAGGACCGACGTCCACTCCTCGCGGTTGTGTCCTGCGTTGGTAACTGTGCTGAGCGCATGGCACGAAGCGCAGGCCTTCTGGACGGTCTCCTTCCCGGCCCCCTCAGGCAATGGTGGCTGAGTCTGAGACCAGCCCAGTCGTGCGCAGCATAGAAGTGCCGCCAGCACCAAGATCAGCGGTCGTCCCGTTAGAGCGGCTTGGTTTCTCTGAGTCGCTGTTTCGGTCACCCTAGTGTTTTGCCCAGTCCGGCAACTCGATCCACGCATGGGAACCTCCCGGTTGCTGCTTCTTTCGCTCGTTAATCTACGCCTGTCGGCCTCAGGGCGCAATCAGCAGGGAGCGAACTCCTTTCAAATCAAAGACAACCCCTACGGCCTGAAAGCGATACGTAGAGGCAGCGGTTTGCCTAGCGCTCGTGCGCGGTCCAGTGGCCAGCATTTGTCCTGAATTTATCAAACCGATGGAGGTTTTGATCGTCTATGTAGCAGGGAGGGTTTGTCCATGAAATCGCGCCTTGGGTTTGTTCTGCCGCTGGTGACCGCCGCGTGCGGATTCTACGCCCTGACTGCTCTGGCTGGTGCCCAGGATGCGCCCGCTCCTCTGGCGCCGCTCGCGCCTTCCTCTTCCGTTCTTGTCGCGCCACCTCCTCCTTTGCCGCCGAGCATGCCGTTCTACGCTGTGGCAGCGCCCGAGCCTCCCGCACCGGCCGCTCCGCCAGTGCCCCCCATGCCGGCGGCTCCTGCTGTTCCAGCTCGTCCGGCAGAGCCCGGTTGGTTCGATGGGGATCAGCGACATTCAACGAGCATGTCCGGGGGCCGTCATGAGCCTGCATCGGATTGCTCCGACCTCCACGTTCGCTTCGATGATAGAGATGCCGTTATGGAATCGGAAGAGCGCACGGTAACCAAGGCCGAGGCCCCCACTCTGAGCGTTCGACCGCACAGCAACGGAGGCGTTCAGGTCGAGGGCTGGGACAAGGACTCCTATTCCGTGAGGGCCTGCAAGTTCGCCTCCAATGAAGGCGGAGAGGCACAGCACATTTTGGGGCAGATGACGCTTTCTATCCGCAACGGCGAGGTCTCCACAAACGGACCAAGCGAGGACCGCGAATGGACGATCTATCTGCTGATTCGAGCGCCGAGAGCGTCGGTCATTGATTTGGAGACCGCCAACGGCCCGCTTTCTCTTTACAGCGTGGACGGCAAATTGACGGCCCACGCCACAAACGGCCCGATCACTTTGCGCAATTTTTCCGGTGATGCCGAAGTCCGAGCGGCGAATGGCCCCATCACCATCACCGGAAGCAGCGGCAACGTGCGCATCCACACGGAGAATGGCCCGATCTCCATCAACCTGAAAGGGACGTCCTGGAGCGGAACGGGCTTGACCGCCGATGCGCAGAACGGTCCACTGACACTTTCCGTTCCGTCCGACTACAAGTCCAGCTTCAGCGTGGAATCGCGGAATTATTCCCCGATGAATTGCAAGGCAAGCATATGCGATAACGCGCGAAAAACATGGGACGACAACCATCGCCGCATCGAATTCGGCAGCTCGCCAGCGATGATCCGTCTTTCGACCGTAAACGGGCCGGTTTCGATCCAGTCTTCGCACGAAGAAATGTAAGGCGGGCTTTTTTGCCCGCTGGCCCGGGGCGCATCCGAAGGCCGCTAGCGCGTACAGGTGTCCTGTACAATCCTCATACCGCATGCCGCGAAGATGGACGCGCTCGGGCCCTTGCGGATAAGATTCAGCGCATGATTCCCGAAGCGCGCGTGGCCCAGCCGGTCACCGAATCAGAAGCCGCGCGGCTGGCGCGCGAAATGTTCGGCCTCGAGGCCGCCGCCAAGTCGCTTCCCGGCGAGTACGACGACAACTTTCATCTGTCATCCAGCCAAGGTCGTGAATTTGTCCTGAAAGTTATGCATCCTGCGAGGGAGCAGTCTTTTGTCCGGATGCAGTGTCAGGCGCTTGAACACTTAGCCAAACGCGCGCCGCATCTCTCGCTTCCGCGCGTTTGCCCGCGGCCAAACGGTGATACGCACGCGTTAGGGACATTCCCGGATGGAACAAAGCGTCTCCTCTGGTTGCTTAGCTATGTTCCCGGAACGGTTCTCGCCAAAGTAAATCCGCACACACCGGAGTTGTTCGGCAGCCTCGGCCAGTTTCTCGGTGAGATGGATGCCGCTTTGGCGGATTTCACTCATCCGGCCGCGCATCGGGAGTTGAAATGGGACCTCGCGAACTCCGGTTGGATTCGGCAGTACCTCGGCTACGTTGGCGATTCCAGTCGGCGTGCCCTCGTCGAGCGGTTTCTTGGGCTGTATGACTCGGACGTGGTTCCGGCACTTCCGTCGCTGCGCCGCAGCGTCATCTATGGCGATGCCAACGATTACAACGTGCTGATCAGTTCGCCCTGGCCGCAGCCGCGAAAAGTAGTCAGCGTGATCGATTTCGGAGACATGCACTACGGTCTGACCGTTTCTGAGGTTGCCATTGCCGCCGCGTACGCCATCCTTGGCGAGCGAGACCCGCTGCGCGCTGCGAGCGCTGTCGTCGGCGGCTATCACAATGTTTTTCCCCTCGAAGAGGCGGAGATCGGTTTGCTCTACACCCTCATGGGGATGCGGCTGGCCGTCAGCGTCACGAATTCCGCGCATCGTAAATCTGTGGTCCCCAACGATCCTTACGTGACCATCAGTGAAGACCCCGCCTGGGAAGCGCTCGAGAGGCTTAGCTCGATTCATCCAAGATTCGCACAGTATACGTTTCGCGATGCCTGCGGTTTGCGCGCAGAGCCGCGCAGCGAAAAAGTACAGCAATGGCTTGCCTCCAGCGCGAAAAGTGCGGCTCCCATTCTTGAGACGGATTTCGACACGGCTCCGAGTGTTGTCTTTGATTTGAGCGTCGGCAGCCCATTCCTTGGCGCTGATCCTCGTGCGGCCGAATCTGACGAGCTCAGCGACGCCATCTTCCGCAAGATGAAGGCTGCCAATGCTTCCGTGGGGATCGGCCGTTACAACGAGGCGCGCTTGCTCTACACTTCGCCACTTTTCAGTGCCAGTGAAAATCCTACCGATGAGCGGCGAACCACTCATCTCGGCATAGATCTATTCGCCGCGCCTGGCACACCGATCCGCGCCCCTCTCGAGGGCGTCGTTTACACGGTGGCCATCAACACCGCGCCGCTCGACTACGGTCCCGTGGTAATCCTTCGTCACGCAACCGGCGAAGGGGCAGAATTTTTCACGCTCTACGGGCACCTCGCACGCGAAACATTTGACGCACTCCAGGTGGGGCAGCGCGTGGCGCGCGGCGAGCCTTTCGCCCGCATCGGCGACGCCCACGAAAACGGCGGCTGGGCCCCTCACCTTCATTTCCAAATTATTGTTGACCTGCTGGATCACCGCTCCGACTTTCCCGGAGTTGCGTTCGCGTCCGAGCGCACGGTGTGGACTTCGCTCTCGCCCGATCCCAATTTGCTACTCGGCATTCCGGCTGAGCGTTTCCCCCGGCAGGAACCGAGTTCTCGAGAAACTCTTTCTGCTCGCCGCGAGTTCCTCGGGAGAAATCTCAGCATTTCTTATCATCAGCCGCTGAAGATCGTGCGCGGATGGATGCAATACCTTTACGACGACACAGGCCGCGCCTTTCTCGACGTTTATAACAACGTGCCGCTTGTCGGTCACAGCCATCCGCGGGTGGTCGAAGCTGTCAAAGAGCAACTTGCTCTCCTCAACACCAACACGCGCTATCTTCACGACAACGTGAACCGCTACGCCGAGCGCCTCACCGAACTTCTACCGGAACCGCTGCGTGTCTGCTATTTCGTGAACTCCGGCAGCGAGGCGAACGAGCTCGCCCTGCGCCTGGCCCGCGCTCACACCGGCCGCGAAGACGTGATGGTCCTTGAACACGCCTACCATGGCCACACCTCGACGCTCATCGACATTAGCCCGTACAAATTTGATGGTCCCGGAGGCCGCGGCCCGAAGCCGTGGGTTCACGTCGCGCCAATTCCCGACGATTATCGCGGGCCTTATCGGCGGGCTGATGCCGCGGCGGGGGCAAAATACGCGCAGTGCGTCGCAGAAATCTTAGAGAGCGGGCGAGCCCGAGGCCGTAACGTCGCAGCCTACATCGCCGAAACGCTGCCAAGTGTCGCCGGCCAAATTGTTTTTCCGCCCGGATATCTGACCGAATCCTACAAGCACGTCCGCGCTGCCGGCGGCGTATGCGTTGCCGATGAAGTGCAAGTTGGTTTCGGCCGCCTCGGCACGCACTTCTGGGGATTCCAGACGCAAGGCGTCGTCCCGGACATTGTGGTGCTGGGCAAACCCATCGGAAACGCGTTCCCGCTGGCGGCCGTGGTCACCACTCGCGAAATCGCTCGAAGTTTCAACAACGGGATGGAGTTCTTCAGCACCTTTGGCGGAAATCCTGTCGCATGCGCCGCGGGCCTCGCCGTTCTGGCCGTACTCGAACAAGAGCATCTCCAGCGAAACGCGCTGCGCGTCGGGTGTTACCTGATGGCCCGGATGAAAGCATTAGCAGCAAGGCACGCGCTGATCGGAGATGTGCGCGGCTCAGGATTGTTCCTGGGATTGGATCTGGTGCGCAATCGTGAGACCCGCGATCCTGCAACTGAGGAAGCCTCCTACGTCGTCAACCGCCTGCGAGAGCGCGGCGTCCTTACCGGCACGGACGGCCCGTATCACAACGTCCTCAAGCTGCGTCCGCCGCTAATCTTTTCAGAAGCCGACGCCGATCTTTTTCTTGCAACCCTGGACGCTGTCCTAGGGGAAGACCCCGCCCAACCCAGCGGATCGCACTGATTCTCATCCACATCGATTCTCGGTGGAGAAACCGGTTATCCTGCGCGCGGACCCGGCTGGTTTGGCCTTCCCGTCGCGGCTCCCTAAACCCCTTCGAAAAACGGGTCTACGAGCTCCCGAGCGCCGAGGAATCCAAGCACATGGGCGACACAGCCGAACAATCCGGCTTGAACTCTTAGGAAGTTCTAGCTACGCTTTTTGATCTGGAGATAAAAGGCATGGCGCGGCAATCTCCCGGGACGCAGTTCAGTAAGGTGCTGTTATGACGGCACATACGGTGCGAATCATTTGCCTCTGATGCGGCATCTAAAGCCTGAGAGTATCGCAAAGGCTGGTAGCCGCATCTAGACCTAAGTTAGCGAGAAGGACACACGCCGCGCTCTCAGCCCTTCCAGCAGCACACTACGGGGTTACAAAGACAAGATGGCACGTTCGCTTGTGATCGTTGAGTCGCCCGCAAAGGCGAAGACCATTAATAAGTATCTAGGGCGCAATTACCTCGTCAAGGCCTCCATTGGCCACGTGATGGATCTGCCCAAGAAAACGATCGGCATCCGTCTGCCTGGCGAAGAAGAAGGCACCGGTAAGAAAAAGAAGCGAGCCAAAAAGGGAGCAAAGAAAGTAAAAGAAAAGCCTGCCCGTCCGCCGATATCGCTGGACGACGAAAAAATCTTCGAGCCCACGCTTCAGATTATCGCTGGCAAAGGCAAGATCATCAACGATTTGCGCAAGGCTGCAAACGCCGCGGACGCCGTCTATCTGGCGGGCGACCCCGACCGCGAAGGAGAAGCCATCTCCGCGCACCTCGCCATGGTTTTGGCCAAACCGTCCAAATATCCCGAGCAGGAGCCGAGCTTCGCGCGCTTCAAGAAAAAGGACGCCAAGGCCGAAGCGGTTGAAGAACCAGTAAAAGACGAACCCAAGAAAGAAATTCCAGCAATCGACCCGAAGAAGATTTTCCGCGTTACCTTCAACGAAATCACGCCCAAGGCGATTCGCGCAGCCTTCGAGCATCCCAGGAAAGTCGACTCGAATCTTGTCGACGCCCAGCAAGCCCGCCGCGTTCTCGACCGCATCGTAGGCTACAAAGTCTCCCCGCTTCTTTGGAATAAAGTTCGCCGTGGCCTTTCCGCTGGCCGCGTTCAAACGGTGGCTCTGCGCCTGATCGTCGAACGCGAACAGGAGATCCGTGCTTTCCTGCCGAAGGAGTATTGGACGATCCACGCCATGCTCGATGCCGGCCAGCCGCCACTCTTTGAAGCCAAACTTTTTAAGTACCAGGGCGAAGACATCGAAGTCACCAACCAGGAAGCCGCGGACAAGGTTGTTTCCGCCGTCACCCGAGCCAAGTGGCAGGTCGCCACGGTCACGCAAAAGGAAAAGAGGCGCAATCCGCCGCCACCGTTCACAACTTCCAAGTTGCAGCAGGCCGCCTACAACCGCCTTCGCTACACTGCCAAGCGCACTATGTCTCTCGCGCAGAAACTCTATGAAGGTGTCGAGCTCGGCGAAGAAGGCTCCGTCGCGCTCATCACCTACATGCGCACCGATTCCGTGCACGTCTCGAATGACGCCCTCGCGCAAGTGCGCGAACTGATCCCGGACCGTTTCGGCGCCAGCTATCTTCCCGAAAAGCCCAACTATTACAAGTCCAAGAAAGACGCCCAGGAAGCCCACGAAGCCGTGCGTCCGACCGACGCCATGCGCGCGCCGGAAGACGTCCGCAAGTATTTGGAAGACGATCTCTTCAAGCTGTACCAATTGATCTGGCAGCGCTTTGTCGCTTCGCAAATGCTGCCGGCCATCTTCGACCAAACTACGATTGACATCAGTGTAGGCGACTACACCTTTCGCGCCACCGGTTCGGTCCAGAAATTCGACGGCTACCTCCGCGTCTACCAGCTGCCCGTCGCCAACGCCGACCGCGAAGACGAGGAAAAGGACGACGAAGGCGAGGGCAAGTCGCTTCCGCGGGTTACCGAGGGGCAGAGGCTTGTTCTTGACAAGATCCGTCCCGATCAGCATTTCACCGAGCCGCCACCGCGCTACAACGACGCCACGCTAGTCAAAGAGCTGGAGGAAAAAGGCATCGGCCGCCCGTCGACCTACGCCTCGATCATCTCCACCATCGTCGAGCGCGAGTACGTCACAAAAGACCAAGGCCGCTTCTCGCCCACCATGCTCGGCGAACGCGTGAGCGTGCTGCTGGTAAAAAGTTTTGAAGACATTTTCGATGTCACTTTCACCGCGCGCCTCGAAGAAGAACTCGATGAAATCGAAGAAGGCAAGCTCCCCTGGCGCGAAGCCGTAAAAGAGTTCTGGGAAAAATTCATCGTCGATCTGGATCGCGCCGACGATGAGATGCTCTCCTACAAAGCGGGCATCCCCACCGGCAAGAAGTGCGAAAAGTGCGGTGAAGGCGAACTGCTCGAACGCATTAGCCGCCACGGTTTTTTCCTCGGCTGCTCGCGTTATCCCGATTGCGATTTCATTCAAGACCTCTCGCCCGAGCTTCCCGCGGACACTGGCGAACCCAAAATCGAGTACTGCGACAATTGCGGCAAGGAGATGGCCATCAAGCGCGGGCGTTTCGGTGTTTTCCTGGCTTGCAAGGGCTATCCGGATTGCAAGACCACGCGGCGCTTAGTCGCAGGCACTCGCGTGGCGCATCAGCCGGATGAGCTGCTCGATGAAAAGTGCACGCTCTGCAGCAATGGTCTGGTCAAAAAGCACGGCCGTTTCGGCGAATTCATCGGCTGCACCGGCTATCCGAAGTGCAAGTACACGCGCCCTATCACCATGGGCATCAAGTGTCCCAAGTGCAAGGATGGCGAATTCGTCCGCCGCGGCAGCTCCGGAAAGGGCGGTCGCGGCCGTCCGCGCATCTTCTACGGCTGCTCGCGCTATCCCGATTGCGATTTCACAACGCCATATATGCCCTTGCCCGAGCCTTGTCCCAAGTGTGGCGCGCCATTTATCGTTGAAAAGAGAACCAAGATTGGCACCGTCCGTGCCTGCCTGAAAGAAGGCTGTGACTGGGAGCAACTTGCTCCCGAACCCGCGCCGCCGCAGGTTCAGCCCGAAGAAGCCGCTCCGGTTGGCGCAAAGCCGTAACTCTCTAGGCCCACGAGCACGGCTCGGCGTAGACTTTTCCTCAGCCTTTTTTTGAGAGACTTCGGTCTGCTGGATCGGCTTACTTTGGCCTGGGGACGTCGTAGTTTTCGTCCGTGTAGACCAGCAGTGGCGTACCTTGCTTAATCTCCACGTTCTTTCCGTGCTTAATCAATCCAATGGGCCCAAACAAAACCGTTAGCGCGACAGTAGCGCCGACTTTTCCTTCTCCCTCTTTCCCTTTTGTTCCGCGCAACCTTAGCCGGCCTCCATCCGTGATCAAGTAATCCAAGCGCATGTTCAACTCGCCGGCCTTGCCCATCATTCCGGCCTTTTTCGCATGGGTAATGGTTCCCACCGCTTTCGCCCCAGCTTTGACAACCACGACATCACCAACCTTGATGTCCTGATCGAGCACCAGACTGACCGGGTCGTCGTCGTTCGCGGTTTTCGAACTCAAGTCCTCCGCGAATTTCAGATCCACATCGGCCCCTTCCTTGAGAATAATCCTCTCCGGAGCCGCCACCGGTGCGGCCAGCTTGCTGGTATCGGGAACCGGCTGTTGGGGCTCTTGGGCCAAAAACGTTCCGCTGAAACCCAGTGCCAGAACAACGCCGCCGGCCAAATTCCTGAGTTGCATAGAATCCTCCTCTTTCTCTGTCCTAAAGTGGGTTCAAGCCTTGGATCATCCCCACCGGGCGCCGACCGCCTGCCATCTAGATATCCGCTAAGTGAAAGGAGAGTAGCACTCCCCGCCGTTCAGCTGGTAAACGAACCGCGGGTAAACAACGGAGAGATAAACAAAGAGACTTTACAGGAAGGCGCCCGGCGCACGGCACTTGCGCCGATTGCCCACCCAGGCCGCGTGATGCTGTCCTATAATCCATAATAGAAGCGTGGCCGAGTCCGCGGCACAAAATGAAAACAGCCATCGGCAAATACCTGGAATATCTTCGCGCAGTAAAGAATTCCTCACCGCACACCATTTCCAACTACGGCAAAGACCTCGGCCAATTCGTCGCCTATCTATCCCCACCCGGTCTCGAGCCGCCGGCTCTAAATGCCGTCACGCACAACACTATCCGCGAATTCGTCGGACACTTGCACGACCACGGCCTCGAGAAAAGCTCGATCGCCCGCAAGCTCGCCGCGCTTCGCTCTTTCTTCAAATACTGCGTCCGCGAAGGCCGCTTGCCGGAAAATCCCGCCCGCCTTGTGCCCACTCCCAAGCTGCCCAAACGCATCCCTTCCGTTCTTTCGGCCGAAGAGATGAACGGCTTTCTAAATCAACTTGCGGAGATGGGTCCAGCGCCCAGCACTGCCGGCGAAGCTCCCCAAAAACGCGCCCGGCTCAAGAGAGATACTTCTCCGGGCAAGCTTGCCACTCTTTTAGAGGAAGGCCTGATGTTGCGCCGCGACCGCGCCCTCCTCGAATTGCTCTATGCCGCAGGACTTCGCGTCAGTGAACTCACCGGCCTGGACTACGCCGACATCGACCAAAAAGAGCGCGTACTGCGCGTCCGCGGCAAAGGCGATAAGGAGCGCATTGTTCCCTACGGCTCGAAAGCCCAAGAAGCGCTTGAAAAGTACTGGCCTCTGCGCGAGCAGTTGTTCCTCGAAGCTTCCAGCAGGCGCGGCCGTCACCGTGACGCCCCTCCCACCGAAGCCGTCTTCCTCAACTACGCCGGACAACGCCTGACACAACGCTCCGTTGGCCGCATCGTCAAAAAATACGTCCGCATGGTCAACGTGAACTGGGACCTGCACCCCCACTCTCTCCGCCACGCCTTTGCGACGCATCTTCTGGCCGACGGCGCCGACCTGCGCGCCATCCAGGAACTCCTCGGCCACCAGTCGCTCTCCACCACGCAAAAATACACCCACGCCTCCATCCGTCAGCTCATGGACATCTACGACAAGGCCCACCCCCACGCATAGTGCACCGGTTCGACGGAAAGCCCACGCATCGAGCGCCGCGCCGCAGGCGCCCTAATGTCTAACTCCCCCAATAAATCAAAACGGGCGCTCCGGCTAACCAAAGCGCCCGCTGGAGTTTTTGGGTTGTCTCGCCGGACGTCAGAAATTCAAGCGGATGCCAACCTGAATTTGCCGCTGGGCGATCAAAGTATTGCTTGACTGCGTTGGCACTCCAAAGTGCGGGTTAAACGTCAGCGTCGCACCGGTAATCGTATACATCTGGGTATCAACCGCCGTCACGTTGTTGTGGTTGAAGAGGTTGAAAGCGTCACCGCTCAGCAGCAACTTCCAGCTTTCTCTGATCGTGAACTCTTTCTGCAGCCGGAGGTCCACATCTGCTGTCCGTGGCATTTGGAAGGAGTTCGGTGCCAGCCAGGGTACTCGGTTCGTCCCGCCATCGGCTAATATTCCCGTGCCTCCGGTAACCGAGGTGAAGCCAACTGGGTTCGGCGCGTTCCCCGAAACGAGCGGCGTGAATGGCACTCCCGACGACACATTGATGAGAGGCGAAAGCGTATAGCCGTTCACAATGTGTTGCAGGATGCGGTTTTCGCCTTTGTAAACGTCCGGGGTCCACACTGCCCCAACCTCAAAACGGTGGCGAATGTCGAAGTTCGACCGTCCCAGCTCTCCGGCAAGGTTGAACGGGTTCAACACGTTGTTTGATGCCGTAAACGTTTGCGAACTTTGCCCGTAGTCGGTTGCATGCGAATAGGTATACGAGGACTGGATTTGAAAGCCCTTGTAAAACCGGCGGTTTACTCCGATCACCAGCGCATTGTATTTTGAATCGACACTGTCGCTGATGTTTGTAATCGCTCCAAAGCCGGGATTCGGGCGTCGGGTTCCTGTCAGACTCTTTGCTACCCCGAAGTACGGCACGGTAAAGGATTGGCCGGCAAAGTCCTGGCTGACAAATGGACTGGTGATAGTGCCCGTCGGCCCAGCGACCGTATAGGTAGTCGTCAACGTTGGCTCCGTGAGGTTGGTATCCACAAATCGCGGCAGCCGCCTTCCAAGACTGCCAACGTAGGACACCGAGACCACCGTGTTGTTTGCAATCTGCCTCTCCACCTCCGCGTCGAATTCATGCACCAAAGGCAGTTTTGTATCCGGCGCAAAGCCCACAGCGGTGACTCCAAACGGCACGGTGCCGCCTCCCGCCACGATCACATTTGGATATGTGGGCGCGGTCGCCACCGTCGGTTGCAAGGATACGGTACTCTGTCCGGCCGGAAGTGCGGTATTGGCGATGGCATTGAAGATCGTGGAGTTGATGATCCGGCCGTAAAAGATGCCGTATCCGCCTCTCACGATGGTCTTGCCGTTGCCGAAGATATCCCACGCCGCTCCGAGTCGTGGACCGAAGTCTGAACGGTCGGACGGAAATGCAGTTGTATTCGGCAGCGCGCTGTTCGGAAGCTGCGGTGAGGGCAGCAACTCTGTTTCATAACGGAGCCCCAAATTCAAGGTCAGCCTCGGTCGAATTCGCCAATCATCTTGTGCAAAAAATGCCAAGTCGTTGGTCGCGAATTGGAATCCGGGAGTGCCAAAACCTTGCGCAAAGCTGGAGTAGCAATTCAATGGCGCGGCGATAGTTCCGCAGAAAGGCGCATGACTGGTCTCCGCAGCGACAAAATCAGAAATGTAATCAACTCGTGTGTTATAGGTGTACGCACCGAAGCCCTCAAACAGGTTGATCTCGCTGTCATGCACGTGGTTTACGTCGAAACCAAACTTGAAGAGATGCGTATTGTGGCTCCAGGCCAGCGTATCGGCCACCTGATTCCGCCTCTCATCGGGGTATTGCGGACGGTTGAGAAAGTTTGGCATTCCGAAGACGAAGCCGCCCACACCGTTTATGGTGATCTGCGCAGATTCGCCTAGCTGCGACAGTGGTTCGCCGCTAAGCGGGTTTTGCCCAAATTCAAATTCGAAGTCCCGGCCGTATTGGTACCGGAGTTCGTTGGTCATCGTCGAAGATATGGTGGTGATGAGCTTGGCCACTCCCCAGTCGTCTTTCACATAGTCATCGCCGAAACTCTCGATTCCACGGTTGACCACTGCAGCGGTCTGGATTCCTTCCGGAGAATTCCATCGAAGCCGGTTGTAGGTAAATGAAGCGTGATTCCTGGAATTGACAATCCAGTCGATCTTGGGAAGAAGGATGAGCTGGTCGCCTCTTCTCCCAACCGTGCCGGTGAGACCCTCTAGAAACGTCAAGGCGTCCGTCACCGCCGCGCTGCTCGGTGAAATCCCGCGAGCAGTCAGCGTTGACATTTCCGAAGCGCTCAAGGGTGCAAAGATCGCCCCCGGCGTACCCGAATTGGCCACCGCAGGAAACGGCCGCAATTGCTGGTCCGCACTAAAAAACCAGAAGAGCTTGTCCTTAATGATCGCTCCTCCTACCCCGCCGCCGAACTGATGCCGCTTGTCTTCTGGCAGGAAAGGCGTAGCTACACCGTCCACCAGGTGTGTTTGGAACGGATTGATGGCTCCCCAGTCGCTGTTCCGGTCATACCAAAATGCTTGCCCGTGAATCTGATTTGTTCCACTCTTTGTCACGGCGTTCACTACGCCGCCCGCCGCCCGGCCATACTCCGCTGAATAATTGGAAGTGTTGATCTGGAATTCCTGAATCGACGCCTCGCTACTCGAATAACTGATGCGTGTGCGCCCGCGCTCCTCGCTGAAAAACGCCTGATTGTTATCGGCCCCGTCTATGGTGTTGTTGTTGAGCAACCCGGAAATTCCCCGGAAGCTCACTAAGCCAAAGCCTCCGTCGGGTACGGCCCCAGGCGTGCTCAGTGCAAAGAACGACCACCGCCGTCCATTGATGGGCAGATTTTCGATCGTCGTCTGATTCACGTTGGTGGAAAAGTCCGCACTGTCGGCCACGATAACCGGGGCTTCGGACGTGGTCACAACCGTCTCCGAAGCCGTCTTCACCGACAGCTTCGCGTCGATCGTCGTGGTGCGCCCGACCTCCACAGTAACTTTCACCACCTTGTACGCGGCAAAACCATCCGCAGCTATCTCCACCGAGTAGTATCCCGGCTGAAGGTGGATAATCTGGTACCGCCCGCTCTCGTCGGTCGTGCTCCCCGACTTGCCGCCTGTCCCCAAGTTTTCTGTGCTCACGCTTGCGTTCGGGACCACTCCACCCGACGGATCTGTCACCGTCCCGCCAATCGCTCCGTCCGTCGTAGACTGTCCGCTCGCCGAAGGTGTGGTCACAAGACACAGAAACAGCGCAAAAACTAACCCCACAACAAAAACCCCACCCGTCGCCCTCTTCATTTAGGTTCCTCCCTCGGAAATCAGAATGTCAGCAACAAGCGCACCAACCGACCGAAGCAAAAGCCCTTACAGAGGGGGTTCTCTGTCAGATCGCAGGCTGTTTCCTCAATCCAATCTCGTTGCGAGAATCACACCAAGGCATCATCGATTGGATATGTTTCTAGCACATGAAGGATTCGTAAGCAATGCATGGCTCTCGGGATATCTGAGGAAAATTCGCATGCTCTCTATCCGATTTGCGGCATCAAACAAAGCGCGCTAGTCTCATTTTGCGATTTGACCCAAGGACCATACGGTGGACACAAAACTTCTGCTTCGGAGCCTTCCCGTCTGCGCTTTGCTGCTCGCGACCGTTCTGCCCGCCAGCGCGCAAGACAACTACGAAATTCAGGTCTACAGCTACGATCTCGTGGAGCCTCACCACACCATGGTGGAGCTGCACAGCAATTTCACCATCGACGGCAGCAAAACCGTCGTCGACGGCCTTTATCCCACTAACCACGCCGAGCACGAAACCATCGAAATCACCCACGGTTTCACCGACTGGTTCGAAGTCGGCTTCTATATCTTCACTTCCGAGCGCAGCGGCCAGGGCATCCAGTGGGTCGGCGACCACATTCGTCCCCGCTTCGCCGTCCCGAAGAAATGGAAATGGCCCGTCGGCCTCAGCCTTTCCAATGAAGTCGGCTACCAGCGCCGCCAATTCTCCACCGACACCTGGACCTGGGAGATGCGTCCCATCGTCGATAAGCAGATCGGCCGCTGGTATTTCGGCCTCAATCCCACCTTCGACAAATCCTTGCACGGCCAAACTGTGAGCCAGGGTTTCGTTTTCTCCCCGAACTTCAAATTCAGCTACGACTTCACCAAAGAAATCACCGGGGGCCTGGAATACTATGGCTCCGTGGGACCGGCCACGGACTTCCTGCCCACCCGCCTCGAGCAGCACCAGATTTTTCCGGCTATCGATTTAAATTTATCGCCGAAGTGGGAAGTCAACTTCGGCCTGGGCGTCGGCGTCACCCGTTCGACCGATCATCTGATCGCCAAAATGATCCTGGGCTACCGTTTCGACTTTTAGTCTCTCGCGCAATGGCCGGAACTCTTACGTTCGGCTTTGTAGAAACTCCCTTGCAATCGCATTGCTCTCTTCAAAAGCAGCCGCTTCGCTGTGCGGGCTATGCTTCCCGTTCCCGACGAATTTCATCGTCGCTTGAGGCAGCTCTCTCTGGACGCGCTCCATCTCCCCCGGCTCCGTTCGCGGATCAAGGCTCCCGTGTAGAAACAGCGTCGGCACGGTGATCTCCCCCAGACGGCCGTCATACAAATCCTCCTCCGGTCGCTTCACCAGATCCGCAATCCGAAACCAGGCCGTGCAATTCCGCCGCAGCACCGTGGGCCATTGCTCTTCTCCGTGGTCCAGGGCGAGCAATTTCTTCGTCTCCTCACCCAACTCTTCCGGGCGCGCAGCAAATCGCTCGAAAAACAGGCGCGACCCCGGTTTTCTCCGGAGAAAATGAAACGCCTCCAGGATCAAGCACGCACAGCGCTCCGGCACCGCCAACCCGATCATCGCGCTGATGACCGCTCCATCGCTATGCCCCCAGAAACGGCTCTCTCGATCCCCAGCGCGTCCAGAAATGCGATGGTTTCCTCGGCCGCCCGGCGGTGAAAATCGAGCGGCATCTCTCCTGCGACTCGCGTCGAGTGCCCATATCCCGAGCGATCCGGAACGAGTATCCGAAACTCCTTCTCGAATGCTTCGATTTGTTGATCAAACGGATAGACCCCATACCCCCAACCGCCATGGAGAAAAACCAGCGGCCTCCCGCTCCCAAATTCCCGATAGTAAATCGTTACGGAACCAAGCTCGGCCGCATGGGGCGAGTGCACCAGCTCGAGCGTCGACACCTAACTCTGCCTCGCCATCGAAAGCCACCGAGACCCGCGCCGTTTCGAACCCTTCGCGATTGGACTCACGCGCCCGTACATTACGACAGTCAACCCGCTCGACTCAAGCTAGGACGCCAGCAAATCTCCTTCGCTCGCATTCCAGCTTCGAAATGCAAGAGGAATGAAACAGGCGATCAGCCTCATCAAACCGAGCCCCAAAAAGAAAAACGGCTGGCAGGGAATGCTGCCAGCCGTTCCATTTCTGACTTGCGGAATCTAGATCAATTACCTGTGGCCGCCACCATGGCCTCCGCCACCGCCGTGGAAACCACCGCCACCTCCACCGTGGAACCCACCGCCGCCGTGGAAACCTCCGCCAACCGAGCCGCGTGCGACGCCGCCGCTACGGGCGAAGCCGCCTCGCCCGGCGAATCCAGATCCGCGACCTGCGAAGCCACGGGCGTTAAAGCCGCCGCGTCCGACAAAGCCGCCGCGTCCGCCGAAGCCGCCACGGCCCCAAAAGCCGCCACGGCCGTAAAAACCGTGGAACCACGGTCCGGCGCCAATAAACACGCCGCCGTAGAACCAATCCGGCCCGTAGTAGCCGTAGGGTGCGCAGGCATACGGCGCATAGTCGTAATACCCATATGAGCAAACGGGTGCAGCGTAGCCGCCGTACACGGGCCCAACTCCAACGCCAACCGCTACCTGTGCCTGGGACGGCGCCGCTGCCGCAAAAACGCAAACAGCCAATAACGCCAAATATTTTAGATATCTCATGTCCTTAGTCCTCGCTAGATCCGAACTTACCGTCCAACGGCCCCGGATCTAAGTGCCTTCAGGTGTCTCACTCCTTCTGAAGCACCTGTATAGTTTAACTCCAAAACGGCACAAAAGTTGCGGTCAACGTCGTCGGGCTCTTAGAGCTCTTTCCTTCCCGATGTCCGCTCGGTGCCGCTCCGTCATCCTAGACTCTCGGCTAGCCTGTTTTGTTCCTTAGCGCCGCGGCCGTTCCTGGCTGTGGGCTTGCTGCGTGAATTTTCCCAAGCTCTTTCCTCTTGACAAAAAGTCGCTGCTGGCGTATTCTGAGGACTGGATAACATTTTACCTCGATCCTGTAGCGCCAGCGTCCTTGCTGGCGTTTTTTGCTTTCTGGAGACTGCGTTCACAGCCTAAGTCTCGTTGTTCACAACACGATTTCAGTCGAAACCAGTTTCTCTAGAATTAAGACGTGCGAAAGTGTGTCAAAACAAACGAGTTCAATTCCTTCTTGGAAGCAATACTTACCACTCTCGGGCCGTAAAGCCCCGGATCTTTAGGCCGGGGATATAAGGCCCTTTAGAGCGGGGTCTTTTGTTGCTCGATGTATCGCTTAATAATGCTCAGCGGTGCCCCGCCACAACTGGCGGCGAAGTAGGAAGGCGACCACAGGACATTGTTCCAATAGCGTTTCTCCATATCTGGGCGTTCGATACGGAGCAGGCGACTGGAAACCCCTTTGAGGCTGTT
>Ga0210398_10001702_pt1 | contig 22199 bp, 19 predicted proteins | sample IncBWC4OmetaG_FD_161047 | JGI IMG/M metagenome (GOLD analysis project Ga0210398, IMG submission 161047) | Forest soil microbial communities from Barre Woods Harvard Forest LTER site, Petersham, Massachusetts, United States - Inc-BW-C-4-O | ecosystem: Environmental > Terrestrial > Soil >...
GCTCGTGCGGCAATTTCGAATCCAGCACGCGCAGAGGGTTGGTCTCGATGCGCCGCCGCGAGTCGGGCCCGAGCTGGTCCTTGACCTGGAGAAGCTCGTGCCGCAGCAATTCGACGTATTGCGGGCGGCAATTCTTGTCGCCTATCGAATTGACGTAGAGCGTCGTGCGCGTTAGTCCCACGCGCTTGAAAAACACCATCAGCATTTCCAGCAGTTCCGCGTCAATCGCGGGCGCATCCGACTGCCCCAGCACTTCCGCGCCAATCTGGTAGAACTGCCGGTAGCGCCCCTTCTGCGGCCGCTCGCGCCGGAACATCGGTCCCACGTAGTACAACTTCACGTTCCCCGGCAGGACGTGCATTCCGTGCTCGATGTAGGCCCGACAGACCGATGCCGTCGCTTCTGGGCGCAAGGTTAGCCATTCAAATTCTGACAGAGCATCCCAGATTGCCTTGGGGGCTTGCCCACCGGCCACGTGCACTTTCGTTGCGTCAAATCCCCGTTCGACTACTTTCCGCACGAGTTCTTCAGGCGCCAGAGGATCTTGAAACGTAAACATCTCTTTCGAAACGACGTCCGTGTCCGTGCCGATCGAACGCGCAAAAAGCTGTGTTTCTTCAAAAATCGGAGTGCGAATGTCGCCGAACCCATACGTACCGAACACTTCGCGCGCCGTCTGTTCGAACCAATTCCACAGTGCCGAATCCGGCGGGAGTATGTCGCGGGTGCCTTTGCTGGCGCGGAACTGTTTGGGTTGGATCATAAAGGCAGCGGCTGGTGGCTAGACAAGCGGAAGTTTGCGCCGTATTGCCGCCAGCATTTTTTGCAACTCTCCCATCTCTCCGGTGATCTGCTCAATGTCGGAGGATTTACAGAAAGCAAGATCAGCGCTCAATAGTGCTTGCGTTTCCAATTCAGCGAGCGAACCGCTGGCCCGCGACAAAAAGCCGACAAACTCGCGGGCGCCGTAACGCGGCTGGCCTTCCGCGATGTTCGAAGAAATCGCAACCGCCGCGCGCCGCATCTGCGTTGCAAGCCCGTATTTCTCTTCGGCTGGGAACGTCGCAGTCAAGCGATAGACTGCCTTTGCGAGTTCCATTCCCTTTTGCCAAACCAGCAATTCCTTGAAATGCCGCGGCTTGATTTTTTCGGACTCAGCCACAGGTTCTCTTTTCTAGCCACTAGCTACTCGTCACCAGCCACTGCCTTTTCCGTCAACCGGCCTCGGTGCGATACGTTTCCTTGTACTCCACATAGCGGCGCGCATAAGCATCAATCGAATCGAGATCTTCAGCACCCAGCGCGCGGCGTAGCTTGGCAGGTTGCCCCATCATCAGGCTGCCGGCCAGAACAATGGTGCGTTCCGGCACCAACGTACCAGCCGCGATGATCGATCCCGTGCCAATCACCGCACCATTCAGAATGATGCTGCCCATGCCGATCAAGCAGCGCGATTCGATCGTGCAGCCGTGCAAGGTGACGCTGTGGCCCACCGTGACGTCATCGCCCAGCACCAGCGGATTGGTGTCGCGCATCACGTGCAAAATCGAGCCGTCCTGCACATTCGTGCGCGCGCCGATGCGAATGTAATTCACGTCGCCGCGAATCACAGCGCATGGCCACACGCTGGAATCCTCACCGATCTCGACGTCGCCAATCACGACGGCCTGCGGGTCGATATAGGCGCTGGCCGCAACCCTCGGCATTCGTCCCTTGTAGCTGCGAAGCAAGGTACCACTCCTGATTAACGATTGAGGTGCGTTTTTGTTACTGCGCGAGGTGCTGCCACAAAGCGGTGGCAGGTCACAATATCTGCACGACAGGCGCGCCCGCCGAGGCATTCACAACTTCCAGCCGCGCGATCACGTTTCGCGTCACCGCGTACACGCTCTTGCCTCCAGGCGCGTCTTCGCCCAGCGAAGCCACCGGCTTGCCGGTGTCGCCTCCGATGCGAATCTGCGGGTCAATCTCAATTTCGCCGAGAAACGGCACGCCGAAATTTTTCGCCATGTGCTGGCCTTCGCCGTGACCGAACACATCAATGCGCCCGTTGCAATGCGGGCAATTGAAGTAGCTCATGTTTTCCACCACGCCGAGAATTTCCACGTTCACCTGGCGAAACATTTCGACGGCCTTGCGCACATCGGCCAGCGCCACGATCGAAGGCGTCGTGACGACCACCGCGCCCGTCACCGATACGCTTTGAATCAACGAGAGCTGCACGTCGCCAGTGCCTGGCGGCAGATCCACGATCAGGTAATCGAGCGTGCCCCACTGCACGCTCCGTAGGAATTGTTGCATCACGCTGTGCAGCATCGGCCCGCGCCACACCAGCGGTTTGTCGCCGGGATTCAGCAGGCCCATAGAGATCATTTTCACGCCGTAAGCTTCCACGGGGATGATGGTCTTCTCGTCCACCGCGCGTGGCTGTTCGTTGGTGCCGAGCATTACCGGCACGTTCGGCCCGTACACGTCGGCGTCGAGCAGGCCAACCGTGGCGCCGAGAGTCTTCAGCGCAATCGCCAGATTCACAGCGACGGTGGTCTTCCCTACGCCGCCTTTGCCGCTGGCAACGGCCACGAGATTTTTCACGCCCGCAATCGGCGCCTTTTTGTCGGTGGCATGTCCTGGTCCAGGTCCCGGGGGCATATGAGTCCTTTCGGCGAAGCCACCTAGCAGCGGCTTCCCACGTCATAAGGTCAGCTTGCAATAATAGACTGCCGCTGCATGAGCGGCAAGGCCGCGCGCCGCACGATCAGCAGCGAAACAGCTCGCTCGAAGACGGCGTTTCCAGGCATTCAACGAGCTCTTTGCAGGAAATCGCGCAAGCGGCTACAATAGTGGTCAGGGAGACGCGCGATCCTCGCAGCCGCCACACCTGCAGGTCGGGTTCCCCGTTCTTGGGAGCTTAAACGAGAATTTCGCCCCATTTGTGGGCTCGCATGCGTCTAATCCGAAAATATGGATGTCGAAAAAATCATAAATAGCGTCGTAGCGCGTTTCATCGGTACCAAGCACGAACGCGACGTGAAAGAGCTGCAGCCGCTCGTTGAAGAAATCAACGCGCTCGAACCCGAGATGCGCAAGCTTTCGGACGCCGAGATTGCCGCGAAGACCTCCCAGCTGAAGACGGAAGTCCAGGCGCGCATGGAAGGCCTGGAACGCGACGATCCCGATTACAAAGCTCGATTGCAGGAAGCGCTCGCGCCCGCGCTGGTGCCGGCGTTCGCGCTGGTGCGCGAAGTGGGACGCCGCACGCTGGGCATGCGCCATTTTGATGTGCAGTTGATCGGCGGCGCGGTCCTCCACCAAGGCAAAATTTCTGAGATGAAAACGGGCGAAGGCAAGACGCTCGTCGCCACCCTGCCCGCGTATTTGAATGCATTGACCGGCAAGGGCGTGCATATCGTCACCGTGAACGATTACCTGGCCCGCCGCGACGCGGAATGGATGGGGCCGATTTATAAGATGCTGGGGCTTTCGGTCGGCGTCATCGTTCACGATCTGGACGACGTGCAACGCCGTGCCGCCTATGCCGCGGACATCACCTACGGCACGAACAACGAATTCGGCTTCGATTATCTGCGCGACAACATGAAGTACGATTTGACCCAGTGCGTGCAGCGCGGCCATCACTTCGCCATCGTGGACGAAGTGGACTCCATTCTGATTGACGAAGCGCGCACGCCGCTGATCATCTCCGGCCCAGCCGAAGAATCCACCGACAAGTATTACCGCATCGACAAGATTATTCCGAAGCTGATTCTGGATATTGACTACACGCTCGACGAAAAGCACCGCACCGCGACGCTGACAGAGGAAGGCGTCTCCAAGTGCGAGCAACTATTGAGCCTGGGCAATTTGTACGACCCGGCGCACATGGACATTATTCACCACGTGTATCAAGGATTGCGCGCGCATACGCTGTTCCAGAAAGATGTGGACTACGTGGTGAAAGACGGTGAAGTCGTGATCGTTGACGAATTCACCGGACGCCAAATGCCCGGCCGTCGCTGGTCGGACGGCTTACACCAGGCGGTGGAGGCGAAAGAAGGGGTGAAGATCGAGCGCGAAAACCAAACGCTGGCGACGATCACTTTCCAGAACTACTTCCGCATGTACAAAAAGCTTTCGGGCATGACCGGAACCGCGGAAACCGAAGCGCCCGAATTCGACAAGATCTACAAGCTCGAAGTGGTGGCCATCCCCACAAACAAGGAACTGATCCGCATCGAAAATTCCGACGTGGTGTATCGCACCGAAGCGGAAAAGTTCGAAGCCGCGGTGAACGGCATTCTGCAGGAGGACGGCACGCGCGCCGGCGGCGTTCGCCAGTATTACGAACGAGGCCAGCCGGTGCTGGTGGGCAGCATCTCCATCGAAAAATCGGAAAAGATCGCGGCGCACTTGAAGAAGGCGGGCATTCCCCACCAAGTTTTGAATGCCAAGCAGCACGAGCGCGAAGCGATCATTATTTCTCAGGCCGGACGCAAGGGCACGGTTACGGTCTCCACCAACATGGCCGGCCGCGGCACGGACATTCTGCTCGGCGGCAATCCCGAGGCCATGACGCGCGATTATTGTTTGAAGAACAAACTCGCGCTGCCCTACGCTCCGGCCAGCTCGGTGATTGGCGCGGCTCCCGGCACGGAAACCGCCGCGCAGGCCGACGCAGCCAGCGCTGCGGCTGCCGCTTTACAAGCCCCTTCGAACGGCGGCAGCAGTCCGGCCATGGTGCTGTTTCAGATCGAAGGCAAAATCTTTCAGGTGCCGCTGGAACATTGGAAGCCCATTTACGATCAGTTCGCAGCGGAATGCAAAGCGGAGCACGATGAAGTAGTGGCGATGGGTGGCCTACATATTCTGGGCACCGAACGGCACGAAGCCCGTCGCATTGACAATCAATTGCGCGGCCGCGCCGGCCGCCAGGGCGATCCGGGCTCCTCGCGATTCTTTCTCTCACTCGAAGACGACCTCCTGCGCATCTTCGGCGGCGAGCGCGTAAAGAATCTGATGTTCCGATTGGGCATGACCGAAGGCGTGCCCATCGAATCGAAGCTCATCAGCAAACGCATCGAAAACGCGCAAAAGGCCGTGGAAGCGCAGAACTTTGAAGCGCGCAAACACCTGCTGGAATACGACGATGTAATGAACAAGCAACGCGAAACAATTTACAATCTGCGCCGCTCGTTCCTGGAAGGCCGCGACCAGAAAGAATTCGTGCTGGAACGCGCCGACGCCATCGCCAATGAACTCGTCGAAACCTATTGCCCGCGCGAACAGCATCCGGACCAGTGGAACGTCACGCAGTTCTGCAATGAAATTCTGAACCAGTTCGGCTTCGATCCCAAAGCCGTAGGGATGGATTTCGCGACGCTGAATCATGAAACCGTGGGCGAGACGCTCATCGAAAAAGTCCGCGCGCGCTACGAGGAGAAAGAAGCGCTTTTCGGCGCGCAGACGCTGCGCTGGCTGGAGCGCCACATCCTGCTGGACGTGGTGGACGGCCAATGGAAAGACCATCTCCTCACGCTGGACCATTTGAAGGAAGGCATCGGCTTGCGCGGGTACGGGCAGAAAGATCCGTTGGTCGAGTTCAAGAAGGAAGCATTCATACTTTTCGATGAGCTGATGAATCGCATCGACACCGAAGCGGTGCGGTTCCTCTTCCTGGTTCGGCCTGCGGAACAGCCTGCCGCGGCGTCGACGCCACCTGCACCGTCCGCGCAGAAACCGCTGGTCCCGCGCGGGCTTTCGCAATTTTCTCCCGAAGAAATCGAGCGCAAGCAGCGCCGCCAGGAACAACAAATGCAGTTTCAGACTGGCAACACGCCAGCCGAACCTCCCAAGCCCGTCCGCGTCGGCGCGAAAGTCGGCCGCAACGATCCCTGCCCTTGCGGCTCCGGCAAGAAGTACAAAAAGTGCCACGGCCAAGCGGCCTAATTTCCCTTACCCGCCGCTGAACTTTTCAGACCTCGGCTGCGTATCTTTATCCGAGTTGGGCCCAATCTGCTCAGGAGGATGAAACATGAGAATCGGTACGCGTACGTTCCCCGCATTGCTCGCGCTTGTGTTGTCCCTGGCCGCCACGATGGCCGCCAGGCCGGCGCTGGCGAGCGACGATGGCCATTTTGACCGCACGCTCACGGTATCGGGCGCGGTGGATCTGGATGTCCAGACCGGCTCCGGTGAAATTACTGTGCGCACGGGAGATTCCAGCAAGGTAGAAATCCACGGTCGTATCCACGCAAATCACGGCTGGTTCGGCGCGGACGCCGAGCAACGCATTCACGAGATCGAAGCGAATCCTCCGATCGAGCAGAACGGCAATACCATCCGCGTCGGCCACATTGAAAATCATGATTGGAAGAACAATATTTCCATCAGCTACGAACTCGTGGTGCCGGTGCAAACCAAGCTACGCTCGGAATCCGGATCGGGCGACCAGGTCGTGGGCGGCATCGCCGGGCCTGCGGATGCCAGCAGCGGTTCGGGCAGTGTGCGGCTCAGTAAAATTGGTGGTGAAACACATGCGCGCACGGGATCGGGAGATATCGAACTCAACGAAATTCACGGCGCCGCAAAAGCCATCGCGGGGAGTGGCAGCATTCGCGCCATCGGAATTGCCGGAGCTCTCAGCGCTTCCAGCGGCAGTGGCAGCGTAAAATTCGAACAGACCGCGGCGGGCGACGTGGAAATCGGGACAGGTTCGGGCGATGTGGAAATCAAAGGCGCCAAGGGCGCAGTGAAAGTGCAAACCGGAAGCGGTAGCATCACTGCGCAAGGCGATCCCACGGGCGATTGGCGGCTGCATACCGGTTCGGGCGACGTCACCGTCGAGCTACCGCCGCAAGCCGCATTCAATCTAGTGGCGCGCACCAGTTCCGGCAGTATTGACAGCAGCCGCGAGATCGCCGTGCAGGGCAAGCTCAGCCCGCGCGAGTTGCAGGGAAAAGTAGGAGGCGGCGGCCCGACCGTGGAACTCAACACGAGCTCCGGCAGTATTCAGATCCGTTAGAAATTTCCTTGCGCAGAGACGCGCGCGGCGGCGTCCGGCCTTGACGTCCCGGCAATATCCCGACTCGCGCGCCTCTCGGCACGTCTCTCCGCGCGGTCGCAGCCTTGTTATCCTTTACAACTCACGTTAACTTGCGCGCAAAAATTCTGTGCTACTCTCTCCTCAATCTTGAGGCAGTAGCCGCTCGAGAATCAGGGGTGTGGAATGAAAGGCGCTGCTTCCGTCCATTGCGCTCGTCCTGGGTGCGCAAAGCCTGCGCCTCCGGCGCTGAACCGCGTGGAGCTTTGCCTGGATCATTTTCTCGACGAAGCGTTCGTGCGCACAGATCAGGCTCTGGCGCGTTGCCGTGAAGGATCCCCACTAACCAAAGACAGCCTGGAATGGCTGCTATCCGATGCACTCGCCACGGTGAAGAACCTGGAAGAGAGCGCCGACGAACCCAAGCCTGAACAGCGCGATCGCATGCTCGAGTTATTGCTAATCCTCGCGAATCTCCACGAATACGTCGCTCACCATTCCGTGCGCGTCGAGCATCCCGCCTGAGCGACCGCGCCAGCGCGGGACATCACGACTGCACGAACTCGTGCCGGCGTCGCCTGCCTTAGCTCGCTGCGGAACCATTGACGTATAAGGCATCAGCCTGCTTGCAAATTGCTGCAGACCAAATCAAGCTAAAGGTTACTACAGAGCATTTCACCGTGTCTGACGAACCTAAAAAACAAGATCCATTCAAACCGCAAGAGCCCAACATACCCGGTGTTACCGGCAACCCCGCACGCTCTAAGCCGTCGTCGGAAGAACCGCGTCCGATAGCACGGCAGACGCGGAATTCCGCCAGTGGGGCCGATAAGATTCCCGCGCGGAAGTGGCTAGCAATCGCTGCGATTGCGATTGGCCTTGTCTCACTCACACTGTTCTTGTGGAAGCGTTCGAGTACTTCCGGTGAAGCGCAGGCCGTTCCCGCGGCCGCGCCCGTCATCGATCATCCGCCAGTCGCAGCGCAGTCGCCTCCCAGCGTGCCGGTAGGCCCGGGCCCGGTGGCCACTACGCTGGAGCTTGCGAAGCCATGGTCGTCCAAGCGGTTCACATTTCGAGCGTCACAAACTACCGATAATCTTCCGGCCCTCGTCGTGCATCTTCCCAGTGGCGTCTATTGGGGTCTCTCGATGCGGGAGCCATTCGGGAATTGCGAATTGGAATATGTGACCGACCTTCAGAAGTTGGCGCGCGTGTACGATTTTCAGGCGGTTCACCCCATGGTCGGAAACCCTTGCAATCACGCGGTGTATGATCTCGCGCACTATGGAACGGGGTTGAATGGACCAGTACGCGGAGCGATTGTCAGTGGAGGAGGCGTGCGGCCTCCGATGGAGATCGAAATCAAAGTGCGCGGCCAGCAAATCGTCGCAACCCAACTCGAACATTGACGGATGGTTGCATCAGGTTCAGCGGCGAGCGCCTAAGGCATATTCAGTTGTCGTCAAGCCGTAGATCCCGCGCGTTCGACCGCGGCGCAACGCCGCACCTCGGCCCCCATCTTTCCCGCCAGTACCATCGCCACCATTTTCTGGTCCGCCAGCCACGACCACAACGGGTGTCCAAACGTAGCGGGCCGATTGTGTTCGACAAAGAAGTGGGAAAACCAAGCCAGCGCGTAGGGCACCGCAAATGCGGCCAGAATGTACCACGGCTTGCGCAACACGATTGCCGTGGCCAGCAGCGACCATCCCGCCAGCGTACCTGCCGTATGAAAAATTCGCGTCAGGGGCTGGCGATGCGCCAAAACGTAGAAAGTCCAGAACTGAGGAAAAGTCTGCGGCTCGGTCATGCCGCCGATTGTAGCTCTGGCGTCCGCGGGCGCAAGTCAAAAGAAAAATGCCACGGTCCCGCTCGCGTACGGGCGGGACCGTGGTCCATCGCCGAAGATCTCTCGGCGACGGTTATGACGTGGTATGACTTTTATAAAAGGTTATGATGCGAGTTTCTCCACCGAACGCGCCACCATCACCGGCTGGCCCGTCGCCTGATTGATGAGTATGAAGCCAACGACGCGAATCGAAATCGGCTGCGCGCCTTGCAGTGCCGTGAGTCCGCTCAGATTGATGAAGGTGGTATCGTTCGTGGTTATCACGGTCAGAGGCTGCGGAAGCAATACACCCGCCGTCCACTGATCGTTCAACTGGAATGTACCGGCGTTGTTGTTCTGCAGGATCGTGCTGCCAGGAACCCATGCGCCCGCCTGTCCCTGACGCCGCAGAACCACGCGGTGGACCGTCAGCGTGGTGGTGCCGTTGGTAGTGCTAAGGTCACCGCCGATTCCCACACGCTGTCCCGCCGCCAGTTCCGAATTGTTGAAGAGCAGGGTCGTCAGCGGCAGATTGATGTGCTCGATCAGGTACTTTTCCGATCCGTGCAGATTGAGCGTCTCAATCTGGCCGTCCGAAACTCCGTTCACGGCCGGCAACAATTCACGAGCGTACAAGTCCGCTTGCCTCGCAGGTCCCGTTGGCGGGCGAATGCTGGTGAACAAGCCGCCCATGAAGAAGTCATCGTTGGAGACGACCTCCACCTCGGAAGCATCTATGCTGTGCGTTACGGGATCCAGCACACCCGATATCTCCACGATCGTGTTGGCGGTAAACGAACTCAGGGGAGTATTGGGATCGTCAAACATGGTGTTGTCAGTGGTCGTCACAGCCCACTGACGCCCATGCGGTCCCTGGATCGAGAACGTATTGGGGCCAGTGACGCCCACCACGCCTGCGTGGAAATCATCAATCGACACCTGCGACTCAGTCGAATTCAGCAACGCGACCTCGAAAACCGGATTCACCGTGCCAGTAACCTGGCCATTTCCGTCAGTTTGCAGCGATTGGCGCAGATCAAACTCGACACGCAGGCCGAACAGATCCGCATCGGAAACCATAACGGGATTGGCGAAGTTCACCGTCACGCTCGATTGCGTCAACGTTCCGTTGATCGTATTGATCGTCGGCGGACTCACGGATGTATCGATAAACCCAATCATCGGCGACGCAATCGTGATCGTCGCCGAGGTATAGGTCCCAATTGGCACCGCAGTAAGGTCCAACAACTGGTGCAAACCGCTGAGCTGCGCAAAATCCACAATCTGCGGCTGCGAGAGCACGCTCACGTTCGTCGTGCCGTTGAACAACGTGATTCCGCTTACGGTGACTTCACAGGAAACTACGCTGGGTAACGGAGCGTCGGTACCCACGGTATAAATCGAGGCTTGGCTCTGCGTCGAAGTGGTTCCCATGCCCGAGCCTCCGCCGCAGCTGGAAAGCGTCAGCGCGACAAAAAATGCAAGGCACACACCAATAGCTTTAGGATTCCCCATCTGAATTTCTCCTTTGTTGGTAATCGATGATGGCCGGGGGCCGGTGCCCCTTTTGCTGCTGGGGGTGAAACCCAGCCCCTCGGGAAAAGTTGCACAAGTTCTTGCCTGAATCAGCGCTTAGCGACTCGTGCTAACAGCCTGGCATTCTTTCCATTTTCTTCGCCAGCGGCTGATCCGCTCGCATTTAGCTCCTTGCGCCATCGCGCGCAGTTGTTTACGATGGCGTGCGAACGTCAGCGCACAAATATCACTATGATTGGCGAAACAATTTCGCATTACCGCATTCTCGATCCGCTGGGCAGCGGCGGCATGGGTCAGGTATTTCGCGCGGAAGATACGCGACTGGGCCGTCAAGTCGCGCTCAAATTTCTCTCCGCGGATCTCGCGCGCGATCCAGCCGCGCTCGAACGATTCCAGCGCGAAGCGCGTGCCGCGTCTTCCCTGAATCATCCAGCCATTTGCACCATCTACGACGTGGGCGAGCACAACGGGCGCCCCTATCTGGTCATGGAAGTCCTCGAAGGGCAGACGCTCCGCGAACGCATCGGCGGCCGGCCCATGGCCACCGATGCCCTGCTTGATTTCGGTGCGCAGATTGCCGATGCGCTCGACGCCGCCCATGCCCGCGGCATCATTCATCGCGACATCAAGCCGGCGAATATTTTCATCACCTCCCGCGGCCAGGCAAAAATTCTCGATTTTGGATTGGCCAAACAAGCCGCCACGCGCCGCATCGGTGAAGCGGTCGGGGCGGGTAACAGCGTCACCCAACCCACCACCGACAATCTGTTTCTCACTAGTCCCGGCTCGGCGATCGGCACAGTCGCATATATGTCCCCGGAGCAGGCGCGCGGCGAGGAACTCGATGCGCGTACCGATCTCTTCAGTCTGGGTGCGGTGCTGTACGAGATGGCCACGGGCCAAGCGGCGTTCAACGGCAATACTTCGGCGGTGATTTTTGACGCCATTTTGAATCGCACGCCTGCATCGCCCACCTCCATCAATCCCGTGGTCCCAGCCAAGCTGGAAGAAATCATCGGAAAATCCCTAGAGAAAGACCGCGACCTGCGCTATCAGACGGCCGCCGAACTGCGCGGTGATTTGAAGCGCCTGAAACGCGACACGGACTCTTCTCGCTCCCCCATCGGTTCCACCGGTTCATGGGCAGCCGCAGGCTCCTCCGCCAATCCCGGCTCTGGCGCGAATGCGGCGCAACCAGCAGCTTCGCACTCGACTCCGGTTCCAGCATCAACACCCGCCTCTGGGAATGCTCCCACGCAAAGTGGCGCGCGCCGGGGCGTGTGGATCGCGGCGGCTGTAGCGATCCTCATTGCCGTTGGCGCGGTTCTTACCGTGGCTTTTCACGATCGCTTCGGACACCACCACGAGGAGGCGGCGTCATTTTCGCAAATGATGATTTCGCCCATCACATCCACCGGCAACATCCATTCCGCCACAATTTCGGCGGACGGCAAGTGGGTCGCCTACGTCGCGGATGAAAAAGGCAGTCACGGTATTTGGATTCGCCAGCTCGCCACCGGAAGCACCGCGCAAGTGGAACTCGGTTCGCCGGGCGAGATCGCAGGTTTAAATTTTTCGCTCGATGGCAATTACCTTTACTTCGTCAAGCGTGATGAATCCGTCGGCGTTGGGACTCTTTTTCAGGCGCCTTCCCTCGGCGGCGCGCCCCGCCAGGTGATCGTAGATGTGGATAGTCCGATCAGTTTTTCTCCCGACGGTAAGCGGTTCGTGTTCGTCAGGCAGGTCAGCAAGGCCAAGACTTCCAAATTGATCGTCGCGAATGCAGACGGCACCGGCGAACAGGACCTGCTGGTTTTGACCAACCCGCCTCGTTTTTCCGACAGCGGCCCGGCGTGGTCTCCCGACGGCAAGCGCATCGCCGTAGCGGACAATCCCACGGGCGAATTCGACAAGTATTCCGTCGAGATCATGGATATCGTCTCCAAAACGAAAACCCGCCTGGGTTCCGTTGACTGGCTTGCTCCCGATCAAATGGCCTGGCTTCCAGATGGATCCGCGATACTTTTCAACGCGCGCGTGACCAGGACGTCCCTCAACGCGCAGCTTTTTTCGCTGAGTTATCCCGACGCCGAAGTTCGCCGCGTGACCAATGATTTGAATTTCTACAACGGTACAAGCATCACCTCCGACGGCTCCGCGCTTGCCTCCGCCCAGGTAACCCTTACGGGTAGCTTGTGGGTCGCAAACTTCGGTAGCTCCACTTCGTTCTCGCCGCCACGCCAAATCTCCAGCGGCATCAGCCGCGCCGATGGTATTTCCGGAATCATATGGACGCCCGACGGCAGAATCATCTACACCTACTACACGTCTGGAAGCATTCAGCTTGCGAGCGCGGCGCCCGATGGCTCGAACGTCCACGACATTGCCTCAGGTGTCGTCAGCCCAAGCTGGCTTTCCAGCTGCGGCGACGGCCGGCACTTCGTCTTCACCATGGGTCGCGGCAAAGACAGCAGTTCCATCTGGCGCGCGGATATAGATGGATCCAATCTCATGCAGCTCAGCTCCGGACTGACTGCGGTGCATCCCAATTGCTCGCCGGACGGAAAATTCGTGGTCTACGCCGAGGTCAGCGGTGATTCCATTCACTTGATGCGTGTTGGAATTGACGGCGCCACACCCGCCAAAATCTCCCAAGAGGAATTGTTTGCTCCCGTGATCTCGCCGGATGGAACCTCCATAGCGAGCGCGTATCAGCCGGAACCGGGTAAGCGTCCTAAGCTCGCGATTGTCGGCCTGGACGGCGGAGAGATTCGCAACGTCTATGACCTGCCCCAGGAAACGCAAGCCGCCTTCAGTGGCGATGGCGGACAGAAACTCGCCTGGACAAAAGACGGTCGCGCGGTTTTGTATCCGGTCAACAAAGATGGGGTCGTAAGCCTGTGGGCTCAACCCGTCGGGCCGCAAGGCAGCGCGCCGGCCGCAGCCAAGCAAGTGATGAATCTAGGGCCTGATTTTCAGTGGGGTGCGTACACCCTGTCGCCGGACGGGAAGCAAATAATCTACGCCCACGGCCGCGCCGTAACGGACGCCGTGCTGATCTCGCACTTTCACTGATTCTTCCATCAGGAGTTCCATGAAATTTTCTCGGCGTGATTTATTCAAGACCGCCGCGGCCGCTACTGGCGGCGTTGCGGCTGGAACCGTCTTCGATCGGCCGGTAGCCGGGTCACAATCCGCTGGACAATCACTACCACCCGCGTTCGACGCCTTGAAGCCCCTCGGCGACCGCGTGAAACCGATTCCTACCGACGAACTGCAGGCGCGCGTCGCTCGCGCGCAACAACTGATGACGGACACGAAGCCGCGTTTCAAAGCTCTGTACGTCACTCCCGGCACCACGCTGGTCTATTACACCGGCATCCATTGGTGGCCCAGCGAGCGCATCCTGACGTTTCTGGTGCCCCGGAAAGGCGATCCGCTTTTGGTCGCCCCGGCTTTTGAAGAAGGCCGCCTGCGCGAGCAACTCCGCTGGCCGGTGGAAATCCGCGTATGGCAGGAAGATGAAAGTCCGTATTCGATTATTGAAAAATGGCTGGCGGAGCGCGGCATCCGCACGGGACAGGTAGGCGTGGAAGCCACCACGCGCTACGTCTTCTTCGATGGACTGCGCCACGCTGCAACTTCACTTGATTACGCTAGCGGCGATCCCATCACTGTCGGCTGCCGTGCGCAGAAAAGCGCTCACGAATTGGAGTTGATGCGCCTGGCCTGCTCGGCCACTTGCGCGGTGTACCAAGCCATTTTCGCTTCGTTGCGCGAAGGCATGACACAGCGCGAGGTCTCCGAGCTTGCGACGCGCGGCTACGCCCGCATGGGACTGCGTGGTGAAGCCTCCGTGTTTTTCGGACCGTCCTCTGCCCTTCCCCACGGATCGCGCGAAGAGCAAGTGCTGCGCGAGGGCATCGGAGTGATGATTGACGACGGCACAACCGTCGAAGGCTATCAATCGGACGTCACGCGAGTGGGCGTTCTGGGCAAGCCCCCCGAAAAGCTTCAGCACGCTTTTGAAATCGTGCGCAACGCGCAGAATGCCGCGCTCGCCGCTGCCGTCGCCGGCCACGAATGTGGCTCGGTGGACGATGCAGCGCGCAAAGTCATCTCCGACGCCGGATTCGGTCCCGGCTACAAATATTTTTCGCACCGCCTGGGCCATGGCATCGGGATGGACGGCCACGAGTCACCCTACCTGGTCCACGGAAACCACTCCATCCTCAAGCCCGGCATGACCTTTTCCAATGAGCCGGGAATCTATGTCGTCGGTGATTATGGTATGCGCTGCGAAGACGATATGGTGATCGCCGAATCTGGAGAGGCTCAATTGCTAACCTCCGGGTTCCAACCCTCGCTCGAAACTCCGATCGCTTAGCATAGCGCCGGCTTGCCCTGAGAGCCTGGCGGAGACAGGGTCGAAGGGCGTCCCGCCCGTTTATTTGACTTCTAACTTATCCGCGAAAGTGGCAGATATGCGCGCTAATTCCGAGTTGCTCTTGCAAAACTCCACGATCCTCGCCTCCGCCCAAAACCGCTCCGGCCCGTCCTCCTGCGATATAAACGCGCAGTGCCCGCCATGCTCCGGCGCCATCAGCGTGATCCATCGGTTGCCCAGAATCGCCGGATTTTGAAACGGCCCGAACGGCACGAAGGGATCGTCCTTCGCGGCAATAATCAGGGTAGGCACATGAATTTCAGCGACCACCCGCGATGCGCTGGAACGAGCGTAATAATCGCTGGCATCCGCGAACCCGCAGTACCGCGCCGTGATCACGTCATCAAACTCGCGCACCGTGCTGATCTTCGGGAATCCAGGAACCGCGTGCAAAGGATATAAATCCGTAAACAAGCTCGCCTTGTGCCGCATGTGCCGCTTCAGTCGCGTCACGAAATGATGTTCGTAAATGAAATTGCGCGGCTTACTCAGCGCGTCTGCGCAAGCTGCCAGATCCAGCGCCGGCGCAATGGCCACGACGGCTCGCAACTCCGCCACAGGTGAGCCGTCCATTTCTCCCGCCATCTTCAGCACCAGATTTCCGCCCATGGAATAACCCGCGGCAAATATTTCTGGTAGGCCGTCGCGTTCAGCCAGCTCCAGCACTACAGCGCGAATGTCGCAGCTCAGGCCGGAATGGTAAAGGGTTGGGCTCAGCTTCTCCGTGCCGCCGCAATTCCGCTGATTCAGACGCACCACGTTGAAGCCCGCGATCCAGGCCTTTTCCCCCGTGCCGCGCATGTAGCCCGATTCGCAGGAACCCTCCAGGCCGTGCAGCACCACCAAGGTGGGATGTTCGCGCGGATTCTGCTGCCAGTGGCACTGGCCCAGAACCTGCGTGCCAGGTTCCGTCGCGAACGAACGCGCCACACCTCGAGGGAGACGCGGAACCGGCCGCGGCCAGAAATTCGCCGCAATGGTCATCGCATGAGGATTGCGCAGTAGTGGATGTGGTCTGAATTCCTTCACTGGTTACATGGTAGGGAGTCCGGAGGTTTCGCGCAACCTTACTAGCCGTCAGTTTTCAAATCAGCTCCGGCCGCCGCAACTTGATTTCATTGGCGGATGCACATAAAATGAATACTTGTATAATGAAGGTCTGCCGCTACAAATGAATCTTCCACGAGCCCAGCGAATCCGGCTGGGCTCTGCTGCATATGGGGACCTTCAGGCTCACAGGAGAATAGATGATTGAAGGACCCATTCCCGAAGCGCTCACCTTCGACGATGTGCTGCTATTGCCGGGCAAATCCTCGATCCTGCCTACTCAGGCGGACACGCGCACCTGCCTCTCGCGCAAAATTTCCCTGAACATTCCTATCGTCGCTGCGGCCATGGATACGGTCACGGACGCGCGCCTGGCCATCGCCATCGCGCGCCAGGGCGGCATCGGATTCATCCATCGCAACATGACCATTGACCGCCAGGCCGAAGAAGTGGACCGCGTCAAGCGCTCGGAAAGCGGCATGATCGTTGACCCGGTCACCATTGCGCCCGAACTTTCCGTCCGCCAGGCGCTCGACATCATGAACAAGTACAAAGTGTCGGGCCTGCCGGTGACGCGCGGTGCGCGCCTCGTAGGCATTCTCACCAACCGCGATTTGCGTTTCGAACGCAATCTGGATCAGCCCGTCAGCTCGGTAATGACCAAGGACAATCTCGTCACGGTTCCGGTGGGCACCACGCTCGAAGAAGCTGAACGCATTCTGCAGCGCCATCGCATCGAAAAACTCCTGGTCGTCGACGCGGATTTCAACCTGAAAGGTCTGATCACCGTAAAAGACATCCAGAAGAAAATCGAGTTCCCCAACGCCACTAAAGACGAGCATGGCCGCCTGCGCGTGGGCGCCGCCATCGGCGCCACCGGCGATTTTCTAGAGCGTGCCGCGGAAATGGCGCGTGAAAAAGTGGACGTGCTGGCGATCGACACCGCGCACGGGCACAGCTCGCGCGTAATGGATGCCATCCGCGCCGTGAAACAGAAATATCCGGAGATGCAAGTGGTGGCGGGCAACGTAGCCACCGCCGAAGGCGCCCGCGATCTGATTTCGCTCGGCGTGGACGGCCTGAAAATCGGCATCGGTCCCGGCTCCATCTGCACCACGCGCGTGGTCACCGGCGCGGGCGTCCCGCAGATCACCGCGATCATCGAAACTTCGCGCGCCGCGAAAGGCACCGGCGTCCCCGTGATCGCCGATGGCGGCATCAAATTTTCCGGCGACATCACCAAGGCCATTGCCGCTGGAGCCAACTCCGTCATGATCGGCGGTCTTTTCGCCGGCACCGAGGAATCACCGGGCGAAACGATTTTGTATCAAGGCCGCACTTTCAAATCCTATCGCGGTATGGGTTCGCTCGGCGCCATGGAAGCCGGCTCGGCCGATCGCTACGCGCAAGAAGGCGTCGAACGCGGCAAGTCCGTCCCGGAAGGCATCGAAGGCCAAGTGCCCTATAAAGGCCCTCTGGCGGGCCTGGTGGACCAGCTTGTCGGCGGCCTGCGCAGCGGCATGGGCTACTGCGGCGCGGCCAATCTCACCGAACTTCAGGAACGCAGCAAATTTATCCGCATATCGTCGGCGGGCTTGCTCGAAAGCCACGTGCACGACGTGATCATCACTCGCGAAGCTCCCAATTACAGACGCGAATAGAGCGCTCCCTTTGAAAATTGGACTGCAATCAATCCGTCGCTGCACTGGACTGGACCGCTAGGATGAAGTGGCTCCGCTACTGGTGGCCTGCGCTTATCTGGGCGGTAGTAATTTCTGGTTTTTCTACGGGCGCTTTTACGTCAACGAACACGAGCCACTACATCATTCCCATCCTGCGCTTTTTTCTTCCTCACGCTTCTGCTGAATCTCTCGATTTCCTTCACCACATCATCCGCAAATGCGGGCACTTGACCGAATATTTCATCCTTAGCATGCTGATCTTGCGCGGGATTCGCGCCGGTGAAAAAGGCCTGTACTTGCGCTGGGCGCTGGTGACGATATTGATTGTCGCCTGTTACGCCGCGCTCGATGAGTATCACCAGTCGTTCGTACCCGGCCGCACCGCTGCCGTGGGTGATGTGCTCATTGACACGTCGGGCGGCGTCGCCGCACAGATCGTCGCATCATTATTCGTGCTTTTGGGAAAGGCTCGTGAAAAGCGGCACCAGGATGAAAAGAATGCCGCCGGCACGATTCCGACCAACACAGCTTAAAAATCCACCGACAGAAATGGAGACGCCAATGAAGCCACCGCTATCCAGCCGTTTCTTGCGCCATCTGCCGCTTCTTGCCGCCGTTTGCTTGCTGGCATATTCTGCTGCCGCTTCCGCCGCCAATCCAGTCAGTTACGAATTGAAATTCGAACGGCCCAACTCACACCTGCTCGACGTCACGATTCACGCGGACGCGCTCACTGGCACGTCCGCGGAATTCGCCGTCCCGGATTGGGCGCCGGGTTCCTACTACATCGAAAACTATGCCGCGAACGTGCAGCGTTTTCGCGCGCACTCCGCAGCCGGCCAGGAACTTTCCTGGCGAAAGACGGACAATCAAACCTGGCGCGTCGAGCTGTCAGGCGCGAAATCAGTTACGATCGATTATCAGGTTTACGCCAACACACTGCAGAACAACATCGCGCAGTACAACGAGCGCCACGCCTTCATCGGCGGCCCTTCCCTGTGGATGTACCTGGTCGGCGGAAAAGACCGCCCCGCCACACTATCGGTCGCAGCCCCGAATGGCTGGCGCGTCGCCACCGGCCTGGAGCACACCTCCGCCACAACTTTTCAGGCGGCTAACTACGACACGTTCGCCGATTGCCCGCTGGAGATTTCCGATTTCGCGGAAAAAGACTTCGAAGTCCTCGGCACGAAATATCACGTGATCGTGCACGACGTCATGGGCCAAAAGGATTTTGCGAAGTTCGTGGACGATCTGCAGAAAGTAGTCGCCCAGGAAGTGCCCATGTTCCAAGCGGTGGCCGGCACCTCCGGCCAAGCCGCTCCCTTCCGAGACTACTATTTTATTTTTCACGTCTGGCCAAAGACCGGTGGCGGCCTGGAACATCTGAATTCCACGCAAATTAATTTTTCCGCCGACTGGGATTCCACCGAGCCGACCCCCGGCTATGTCAATCGCTACGATCTGAAACTCTTCGTCTCCGCGCACGAATTCTTCCACGCCTGGAATGTCAAGCGCCTGCGCCCGCTTCCTCTCGGTCCCTTCGATTATTCGCAAATGGTGCACACGCCGTCGCTGTGGATCTCCGAAGGCCTCACGAGTTATTACGGCGCCCTGGCCCTGGTGCACGCGGGCCTGATTACTCCCGAGCAATATCTTGATTCGGTCAGCCAACTCATCACAAAATTCGAAGCGCAACCCGGTCGCGGCGAGCGCAGCATCGAAGACACCAGCTGGGATACCTGGTTTCCGCGCGACAGCGTGATCCACCAGGACAACAACCTTCTGAACACCTGGTATTCCTATTACGATGGCGGCCAAATCATCGGCCACATCCTGGATTTCGCAATCCGCCAGGATACCAGCAACCAGAAATCCCTCGACGACTGGATGCGCCTGCTCTATTCGCGCCACGCGCTGCCCAAACCGGGCTTCGAACCTGGCGACGCCATAAAAGCTGCATCCGAGGTTGCCGGCACGGACGTCAGCGGCATTTTCCGCCGATATATTTCCGGCAAGCAAGCCATCCCCTACGAGGAGTAGTTCGCCTATGCCGGAATTACAGTTGAAAAGAAACTGGACGCCGACAAGTCCTGGATGGGCGTGGATACAACGAAGCACGACGACGGCCGCGCCAAGATTCGCAACATTACGCCCGGCAGCCCTGCCGAATCAGCAGGACTCGACCGCGACGACATCATCTACGCCGTGGACAGCCGTGCGGTGGATTCCGATGCCTTTGCGAAGGAAATCACCGCGCACAAGCCCGGCGATACAGTCCGCGTAACGGTCCTACGCCTCGGTGAATTCAAAGACTTTTCGGTCGCACTGAAGGCCAATCCTAATCCCACTTATACCCTCAAGCCTATGGAGCACGCGACGGACCAACAAAAGGCCATCTACAATTCATGGCTGGGAATCAAGCAGTAGCATCTCGCTACAGGGTTTCGTTCCGGCAACCCGCATATGGAGTGCGGCAGCCTGCAAGCCGAGCGACAAAACGAGCTCGGTGAGGCTTGCCTCGCCGGCCGCAGAATTTGACTTTGGGGCGGTGGCCTGCAGGCCGGCACCTTTGACGTTGGTAGCGCCGGCGGCTCGCCGGTTCTTTGCCCTCAACGCTTGCGAGAAAAACAAAAAGGCCCACTCCGACGAATCGGAGCGGGCCTTGTTGATTTACGTGATCGACTGAAAAGAACCGAAGAAGACTACTTCGCCGCCACCGCTTCTTTTTCCTCTTCTTTTTCGGGAGTCTCCACATCCTGCTTCCGGCGCGGTTTCTTGTCCTTCTTCTTCAACTCCGAACCGATGAACTCCAGAATCGCCAGATCCGCGCCGTCTCCCAGTCGCCAGCCCGCCCGGATAATGCGCGTATAACCGCCTGGACGGTCCGCAAAACGCGGCGCCAGGTCGGTGAACAGTTTCTCTGTGGCCACCGGAGTCATCAGGAAAGCCGCCGCCTGGCGTCGCGCATGCAGCGAATCGCGCTTGCCCAGCGTAATCATTTTCTCCGCCAGCCTACGGGTAGCCTTCGCCCGAAGAATGGTGGTGTGAATGCGTTCCTTCTCGATGAGGTTAGTCACCAGGTTGCGCAACACCGCGCGGCGATGCGCGGGCTGCTTCCCGAGTTTTGACCCTGATTTAAGGTGTCTCATAGTCGCTTACCGTGGCTCGCGCGGTTTCCCGCACGATTACATTGCCGTGGCATCCCCCTCGGAAGGCGGAGGCGCGGTCTGGCTTGGCAGCGGCGGCCAGATAATGCGGCCGTGCTCGTCAAACTTCATGCCGAGGCTCAAGCCCATTTTGTGCAGGATGTCCTTGATTTCATTCAGCGACTTGCGGCCGAAATTCTTGGTCTTCAGCATTTCGGATTCGGTTTTCTGCACCAGCTCGCGCAGGTTCTGAATGTTCGCGTTCTTCAGGCAGTTATAGGAGCGCACCGAAAGCTCCAGCTCTTCCACTGAGCGATCCAGGAATTCGAGGCGCGGATCGCTGTAATTCTCGACCACTTCTTCCGGCAGGTCCGGCGTCTCTTCGAAATTGATGAAGATGCTCATGTGGTCCTTCATCAGCTTCGACGCCAAGCCAATCGCGTCCTGCGGTGTAATCGCGGCGTTGGTCCAGACTTCCAGCGTGAGCTTCTCGTAATCGGTCATCTGTCCCAAACGAGCCGCTTCCACTGCGTAGTTCACCTTGCGCACCGGCGAGTGCACCGAATCAATCGGAATGTAGCCGATCGGTAGGTCCTCGTCGAAATTGCGGTCGGCCGCCACATAGCCCCGGCCATTCTTCACGCGCAACTCCAGTTCGAACTTGCCGCCTTCGCTCACGGTCGCGATGTACACGTTCTTGTCGAGCACCGCGATATCGGCGTCCTCTTCGATTTTCGCCGAGGTCACCGGCCCAGGCGTATCCACGATCAAAGTGATCGTCTTCGGCTGGTCCGTGTTCAACTTCAGCGGAACCTGCTTCAGGTTCAGGATGATGTCCGTCGCGTCTTCTACGACGCCCGGAATCGGCGAAAACTCGTGCAGTACGCCTTCAATCTTCACCGCGGTGATCGCTGCGCCTTCAATCGAGCTCAGCAATGCGCGCCGCAGGGAGTTTCCGACCGTGGTTCCCCAGCCGCGCTCAAAAGGCTGCGCTGAGAATTTCCCGTACTTATCGGTCAGGGTTTCTGGTTCTGCTGCCAACCGCTTTGGTTTCTGGAAGCCCTTCCACATCTTCGACATTCCTCCTGGCTCGCCCGCGGCGAACCGACAAACTTATAAACGTTGATAATCTCCGGGCGCTACTTCGAATACAGTTCCACGATGAGCTGTTCGTTCATCGGCGGCGTCTGCACGTCTTCGCGACGCGGCATCGCCACTACGCGCGCCTTGAAATTCGCTGGATCAATATCGAGCCACGGAGCCACGCCCTGGCTTTTCGCCAGATTGCGGGCTTCCATGATCATCACGTTTTCGTGCATCTTGTCTTTCAGCGTGACTTCATCCCCCACGTTCACCAGGTAGCTGGGGATATTCACCTTCTGGCCCTTCACGCGGATGTGTCCGTGCAGCACCAGTTGTCGCGCCTGTGAACGCGAGCCGCCCAAGCCCATGCGGTACACCACGTTATCCAAGC
>Ga0210398_10001706_pt1 | contig 22153 bp, 20 predicted proteins | sample IncBWC4OmetaG_FD_161047 | JGI IMG/M metagenome (GOLD analysis project Ga0210398, IMG submission 161047) | Forest soil microbial communities from Barre Woods Harvard Forest LTER site, Petersham, Massachusetts, United States - Inc-BW-C-4-O | ecosystem: Environmental > Terrestrial > Soil >...
CGCTGGTGGAGTGGATCCTTGCGGATGGTTTGCCGGTGCGGCTGGGATTGCAGTTGCACAAGTTCGTTTGGGACCCGGCGACAAAGGGAGTCTAGAGTTCCTGGCGTTCACTCACAAAAGATTTTCACTTTCTTGCCGTTGCCCTTGTCCACGTCGATATGTAGCTCACGCATGGCCAGGCCCACATCGTCGATGTCCATGGTGGTGAAGGAGCCCGCGCTGATGCCGTATTCGGCAAGGCGCTCGTTCACGTGCTTCGGCATTATGGCGAGCAGACCTTTCCCAGAACGCACCAGCGAAAGAGGGACACGCACGTTCACTTGATCGCGTCCGGGCTGATCGACGACGATACGCAAGTATTTTGGCTTGGCGGTTCCCTGCGCGGAAGAAACTGCCGGCTTTTCGGCACTGGGCAGAGCGTTTGAAGAGTTGCCGGCCAACTTGTCGAGCAACTTTTCAGCTTCGTCAGCGGTTATTTTTCCTGCGGCCAGCATCTCCAAAACCTTTTTTCTCTCTTCGGACATGACCATGGTCTCCTTAGGGATTGTTCAGATAAATCAGTTCAGCTCAATTTCTCCAGGGCTTCTTCTACGGTCAGCTCGCCGCGGGACAACTGCTCCAGTACGTAGAGATTCGGCGAAGGGCTTTCAAAATTCTTATCCAGGGCGGCGGCGATGGCGTTAAGACGGTTCTTTACCGTGGGGTAGCTGATGCCGAAAATACTCTCCATTTTCTTTAGGGAGCCGTGGTGACGGACGAAGGCGATTGCGAAGGCCTGATCGTCCTGGGACAGTTTGCCGAGCGGGGAGACATCGAAATCGCCATCGAGAGTGAGTTTGCAGCCGGGGCAAGCCAGCCGGGTGACGTTTAACGGTGCTTGGCAATCGGGACAGAGAGCTTTGGAGATATCCATAGCGATATCCAGGAACAACAGGAGAGTGCCATATTAAATTAATAAAATCAAGTACATTCTAAAGTTTATTTAGTCTAGCGGCCTAGATTATTACATTTCCTGATATGGCAGCCGGGGCGACATGAACCAGGACCGGGCACGGATTAAGACCACCTGGGGAAACGCCTTGTTTTGCGAGTCGAGCTATAATGACCGAAGATGGGAGACGAATCCCTGAAGTCACAGGCGGTGGTGCTTCTTAGCGGAGGGATGGACTCGTGTGTCTCGGCGGCGATTGCGCGTGAGCGCCATGGCGCGGGGAATATTGCCTTGCTGCATGCCGGTTATGGGCAGCGGACCGCGGAACGGGAACGACGGGCCTTTGCGGAGATCGCGGACTTCTATGCTGTGAGGCACGGCCAGCGGTTGGTTGTGCAGCTCGATCATTTTCGGGCGATTGGCGGGTCGGCGCTTACGGATCGGAAAATCGCGGTGCCGGAAAATGAATTGGGCGCGGCGGGGCCCCAGGGGAGTTCGATTCCGGTGACCTATGTGCCGTTTCGCAATGCGCATTTTCTTTCCGTGGCGGTGAGCTGGGCGGAAGCCATCGGCGCCGAGGCGGTTTACATTGGGGCGGTGGCGGAGGATAGTTCTGGGTATCCCGATTGCCGCGCGGAGTATTACCAGGTTTTTCAGGAGTTGGTGCGCGTGGGAACGCGGCCGGAGACGCACATCGAAATCCGGACGCCGGTGATTGCGCTGAAGAAAAGCGAGATTATCCGGCGGGGAATCGAGCTTGGCGCGCCGTTGCATTTGACGTGGTCGTGTTATCAGAATGAAGACAGGGCTTGCGGAGTGTGCGACAGTTGCTTGCTGCGGCTCGCGGCGTTCCGGGAGGCCCGAGTTAGGGATCCCATAGCTTACCGGGCGGCGGTCAGCGCGCACTCCTAGGACTTGGAATTGGGCTAGGATTGAGGATAATAGGGCCATCCCGCCAGCCAGGCCGGGCAGGGTACGCCTCGGCAAAAGGAGAAATAGCATGAAGAGACTTGGGAAGTCCATGTGGCTTGCTGTACTGCTTGCTGGCGCGTTGGTGACTGTACTCTCGCCGCGTGCGGCCGCACAGAACGGATCCATCGTCGGGACGATTTTGGATGTAAATGGAAAGCCGTGGTTTGGACTTAACGTTCAGGCCGTGAGCGACCAAGGCGCGAAAACGGAAGCCAAGACCGACGCGGGAGGAAAGTTTGCCATCCGCAATCTTCGTCCAGGGGTGTACACGTTGACGATTACCACCTTTCCGGCGCCGAACGAAAAGCAACCTCCTGTTGGAATGGGGCAGCTGAAAGTTACCAGCGGGGAAGAAATCAAAGCGCCGGACATGAACTTTAAAGACATCATGGCGAAGCAGGGCGCCGACGCGCAGGAGAAAGTCAAAAAGCAGGATGAGGAGAAGCAGAAGTTTGAGGGCATGAAGGCGCACTATAGCGCGGGGGCCGCATTTCTCGAGCAGGAGCGCAAGGCAAAAGACGATTTGGCGAAGGCTACGCCCGATCAGCGGGATGCGCTGAAACAGAATCTCAAGGATCTGTCCGACAAGGCGTCTGGCGAATTCCAGGCCGCACAAAAGACGGCTTCGGAAAAGGATCCGAACCAGCATTTGCTGTGGGCGAAGCTGGGGGAATCGTATGACCTCGCGGGCCGCAACGACGAAGCGGCGCAAGCGTACCAGCAAGCGGTCGCGGCCAAGCCCGACGATCCCGGCTACTACAATAATCTCGGCAACGTGCTGGCGCGCGCGGGGAAGATTGACGAAGCCCGTGCGGCGTACACCAAGAGCGCGGAGCTGGATCCGACGAAAGCGGCAACGGCATGGCGGAACTTTGGAATCAGTTTGTATAACGCGAATCGTGGAGGCGATGCCATAGAGCCCCTGCAGAAATCCGCAGAGCTCGATCCCAAGAGCGCGCAAACCTGGTATCTGCTGGGGGCCTGCCTGATTTATAAAATGACGGTGAAAAAAGTCGGGGACAAAGATGTGCCGGAGTTCGCGCCCGGGACCATCGAGGCTTATCAGAAAGCGGTTGAACTCGACCCCAACGGGCCCTTCGGTCAGCAGGCCAAGGAGGGACTGGCCCAATTGCAGCAAATGGCCCCAGGCATCGACATCCGAGTGACAAAGAAAAAGAAGTCCTGAGCGTTTTCGCGGTGTGATTTATCGGGCCGGTTCCCCTTTAAGGGACCGGCCTTTTTTTTGAGGTGTGTGCGCGGGATACGCAGCATCTCGCGGATCTAGGGCCAAGAACCAGGACTTCTAGAAGCAATAAGCCCAAGGCAGATGAGCGGCTTGCGGTCGATCAAAAGTCCCCGTAGTTTTTGTGCGGCGAAGCGCCCAGGCAAAGACAGCTATGGAGAAGAGCGGCAGGACCGCGCCGAAAAGAAACAACGCCAAAACAGGTCGCAGAGCGGCGCGCGCGACATAGAGCGCGTACATGACGGGATTGGCAGAGTCCGGCGGGAATCATATAATCTGAGAATCTGATTCTATGAAAAAGACGAGCATTACCGTTACTGAGGCCGCACGCAATTTTGCCGATTGCGTTAACCGGGCCCAGTATCAAAACGTTACGTTTGTGCTTTTAAAAAATGGCGAGCCCTTCGCTCGCCTGGTGCCGGACAGCGAGAAAGTGTGTGTCGGTCGCGATTTGGCCGAGGCCTTGGCTGAGCTAGACTTGCCGGAAAACGAAGCAAAGGCCTGGCGTCGCGATCTCGAAGCGGCTCGCAAAACCCTCAATATTCCCTCGGATAAATGGCGATAATTCTTGACGCTGATGTCGTCATTCGGGGTGAGAGGGGTAAGTTCGACCTCAAGAACTGGGTGGCCTCCCGTCCCATGGAACAATTCGAGATCGCTGCCATAACGGTCGCGGAACTCTGGCCTGGCGTAGAACGGGCGACCGGACGGCATAGGATCAGGCGACAGCGTTACCTAAACGGCATTTTAGAATCCTTGCCGATCATCCCCTACACGGACCAGAACGCGCATGAGCATGCGCGCATCTGGGCGGAGCTCGAAGCTTCTGGCAAGAGGATTGGTTTCTATGATTTGATTGTTGGCGCAACAGCTCTCGAGCGCGGCAGCCAGGTGGCCACATTCAACATCCGCCACTTTGCTCAAATAAGAGGGCTCAGGGTCATCGAACCAAAGTAGGTCTTGCTGCCCTGACCTCGCCTTCAGAGACTTTTCGAGTACAGAAGATCTTCTTTCGAAGGTTGACACCGCGGAGTATTTCGGGCTAGACCGGGGTAGGAAGCCGAGTATGGTTATGACTGGAAAAGGCGAGCAACAATGGGAAGATAGGCTGGGGCTCGCTCGAAGATGGAAAGAAAATGGTCCGGTTTCCTTGGAGGGACGCCGTAGATTCGCTGGCGGTTAGCGCCAGAGAGCCGGAAGTTCGAAGCCGGCGTCGAGAAATCGCCGAGGCCGCTAGAATATCCACCAGGCAACTATGAACGAAAGCACGACCGCCGGCGCGCCATGGGCGTTGCTCGTCGAATGCGCGCGCCCGAATCCAGGGATAGAGCGTCTCGACGAGATGCTCCGCCGGCTTCGGGACTGGCCTGTTTTCTTGGAGCTCGCTGAAAAGCACAGCGTCTTCGGACTCGCCGCCAGCCGGTTAGGGGGCTGTGGTGAAGGAGCCATGCCGCCGGAGATTTCCGGGGAACTGAGGGAGAGGCATCGCGCGCAGGTGCTTTTCACCCTGCGCTTGACCGCGGAAATGTTCCGGTTGTTTGATCGTTTCACCGCGTCCGGTGTCGAGGCCTTGGTGATTAAAGGGCCAGTCCTCTCCGCTCGTTGTTATGGCGATCCGGGGTTGCGCCAGTACGGCGATCTGGATTTGATTGTGCGCGATAAGGACATTTTGCGTTCGACGGAATTGATGATGAGCCTCGGATATGAACCGAGAGTTCCGCCAGCGGCGATTCAGGCGAAAAAGATTCCTGGCGAGTATGTTTTCCGGCACTCGAGCACCAAGCTGTTGGTTGAGTTTCACACGGAGTTGACCTTTCGTTACCATCCCCGGCCGCTTCCAGTGGAAAAACTCTTCGAGCGGCAAGTCCTTGTAAAAATCGACGCGCACGATGTTCCAGCTCTCTGCCCCGAAGATGAACTGATCCTGATTTCGATTCATGGGGCCAAGCATTTCTGGGAACAGCTGAGCTACATCGCCGATGTGGCCGCTTTTGTGTCCCAACAGGATCTCGATTGGGCGCGCGTAAGATCGTCCGCACAAGAAGTTGGCGGAGAACGCATGCTGAATATTGGACTGCGCTTGGCGGCGGATGTACTCGGCGCCCCTTTGCCGGAAAATGTCGCTGCGCTTGTGCGACGAGACCGAGCGGCTGGCCCGCTGGTCGGCCAGATCATGCGGTGGCTCCCCGCGGCAGGTTCGGCGCCGCCAGGAATCTTCTCTCGTGCGATCTTTCGCATGCGCATGCGCGGCGGGGTTTTTTCTGCCCCAGCCTATCTGTTGCGACTTTCGTTTTCACCTACCGAGGAAGATTGGACGGCAGGCGATCGAAACAAACGCCACTGGTTTTTGGATGCTTTGGGGCGGCCGTTTCGGCTCGCGCGTAAGTATGGGAAGGACGGCAGGTCCTAAATTGGATTTGCGCTGGTCGAATACCTACGATTGAGTCCCACCTCATATAGCGACATTCCTCGAACGGCTTCTGTTCGGGATCGCACGCGCTTTCCAATCTAGAGAGCTGCGCGGAGCGAATGAAGAAGCCAAATAAGGCTGTCGAAATAGTCCACTTTGCCGAAATGGAGCGTTAGCTTGGTCTCGCCAACGCGTATTTTCGGCGGAAGGCCATCATCCCGAGGCCGAGTACTCCAGTGCCGAACAGAAGCAGCGAGGATGGTTCCGGGACCGTTCCGAAGGTGCCTGCATCGAATTGGGCCGAGCGTGCTGGAAGGGAGACGCAGCCGGCACACGACGATGGATCGTCCAGGACAGAAGAAATATCGTAACTTGCCCCGCTGAACGCCAGTGAACCGGCGTAGTTGTTCAATATCGGGCCGCTACTACCCAGATTTATGTTCCCGTTGAGATCGCTAGCGCTGAACCCGACTGCATCGACCTCGTAGGACCCAACTCCTAGGACAACCGGAGTAATCGCCTGGAAAACATCGTAACCCAGCCCGGCAGGTGTGTAATTCCCCTGGAATGTCACTTCTTGCGTAACTGCGGTGTTGGTGGCGGTGTTGTAGATCACCACTTCGATCGGGCCAGTGATCGTGCCGGTCCCGGAAGCGTTGAACACACCTAGTTCCGTCACAGTGATCGGAGAAAGCACGTTGAAGTTCAATGCGAGATTGCCTCCCCACGCTTGTTTACCCTGGCCGGCCGGGTCGGTGTAGGCGGAGGCCATGTCGTCTGCGCGAGCGGAGACTGCCCCCGCGAGCGCCAAGAGGCCGAAGAATGCCGAAAGCCGTGTTATTTTCATTTCCATGTCCTATCCCAGATCGATTTGGACTCAGCGCTCTCGCGGCCACAGCGGTAAAACGCCCTGGAAAACCACAGTAAGAGAGAGTAAGTCTGTCGTGGAAGGAGCAATCTGATGGCCATACAAGATGGCAGTCTCTATCTGATAGTGCCTATTCATTTTGCGGCAGTTCACGTCGCCGCCACAAATGCAGAAACGACCTATCCTCTTCGGGGCTTTTGGAGAATGTTTGCCATAGTCAAGCCGACCCTTCTCAACCACTAGCAACGGGCGTGGATGTCGGACCAGTACTTTGAGATGATGTCAGACTAGTACTTAACAAACTTGAGTACTAGCTCCTTCTTCCCGAATCGGCACGCAGACGAAGGTAGACGTTCGACACGCTGAACCCGCCGCCATCGACAGACTCTTCCAGCCAACTCGAAAAAGCATCGCTACATTATGCGGGGATTTGATAAGAAGGCTCGACGCAAAAAAAGAAAAAGGCCACGACGGATTGTCCTGGCCTTTTTCTCTCTAGTTTCGTCAGATATTGGTGCGGCGCGAAACGGCGCGCGGAGTTTTCGATGGTGGCGGAGGCAGTTCGACGGTAATCGATACCTCGCTCTTGTTGCGCAGAACGCCGAGTTTCACGGTCTTTTCTTCCCGCTTGCCGGCCAGTCTCTCGCGAAGATCTCCCAGCGAGCGGATGCGTTCGCCGTTCAGCGAAGTGATCACGTCACCGCTCTTCACGCCCGCTTTTTCTGCAGGTGAACCGGCATTCACGGTGCGAACGAGAACGCCTTCGCCATCAGGCGCGCCAAAATACGCGCCGAACTGCCCGCTCAAATCCTCGGCATCGATTCCCAGACGGGGCCGCGCGCCAGCCAGCACGCCCCCGCTCCAGTCCATGCCCGGCATATCCGGCATATCCGGGATTTCCACTCTCGGGAGCTCGATAGAAAAAGCGCGCGGAGCGGTCTTTAACCACATATTGCCGCGATCTTCGGACTTCCCCAGCGTTACGCCGATCGTCTGCGCCCGGCCGTCGCGCCAAACCGTGAATTGCGCGGAACGTCCGGCAGGAATTTCGTGAATCATGCGGCGGAACTGCGCCTCGCCTTCGACGCGCTGCCCATTGATCTCCGTGATGACATCGTTGTCCTTCAGGCCGGCCTTGGCGGCCGGACTGTCCGGCACGATGCGTTCCAGCAGGACGCCGCGTTCCGCAGGCAGCTTCAGCTCTTTGGCCTTTTCCGAGGATATTTCCTGCGATTCAACGCCCAGCCAGCTTGGGCCCTCGTCGCCTAGCATCACCATGGTGTCTTCGTCGCCTGGTTCTGGCAGCACCTCGATCCGTCGCTGCGGGTCCTGCGCTTCTTCGACCGCGGTCCTGACCGACGCTTGCAACACGCGTTCCTGAACTCGCTCTGAGAGTCTTTCCTCGGCACTCGCGAGCCTCTCCGCCAAACACGCTTGGGTTTCCGCCAATCTTTCTTCCATCCGCGCCATTTTCTGGTCCGCCGACTCCTGCGAGTTTGCAGGAGGGCTGGGCAACGCAATCAGCGCAAGCCCGAGAACCACGGCCCCGCCACCCATAAACAGATTTCGTTTCGTCATCATGATGCTGTCCCCCTGTTTCACTTAGACGCGGCTCACTCTAAACCGTCGACCGCAAAATTACGATTCGAATTCCGCCATTGACGGTATTCAGCCGGATTGGCGCGCCGCCCTTGCCAAACTTCCCGCGCATTTCCCGAGGACGCGAGGCAGTTTCCTGCAAAAACGGCAGCTCGGAGTAAAAGTTCCCGTTCAGCGAGCGCGCTTCCAGTTCCGCTTGGGTATCCTGCGGCACGGCCAGAAGCACGGAGCCGTTGGTCGTCTCCGCGGCCATGCCCTTGTCCTCCGGAAAACGCGAAAGCTCGACATGCACGTTGCCGTTCGTGGTGCGCGCATGAACGCTGCCTCCGCCTTCGTAGACCTCGATGTTCCCGTTCACCGTGCGCAACTCTTCCACCGATTCCACGCCGGCAATCTTCACCGTGCCGTTCACCGTGCCGATATGTTCGACTCTCGCGCCGTGCGGAACACGGATGGTGTACTCGACGGCGACTTCCACGCCTTCATTTTGCGGATAGCGCGTTACCACCGACACATCATTCGGTTTGGCGTCGACTTCGATCGAGACGCGATCGAGGTCCGAGTCGTTTTCTTTCGCGATCTTTACCGCATGGATTTCGATGACGTCGCGATCCCATCCTTCCACCTGGACGGGGCCGTTGACGTTCTGCAGCTCAAACGTGCCGCCGGGCTGAAGCGGATAGGACTGATTGAAGTCTTTGCTTTTTGCAAAGTCCGGCGCCGCGGAAACCAACGCCAGTAGAAGGATGGACAACACCGCTCGGCGCAAACCAGGACGTAACATCGCGTTTTACCCCCTTCGAGTACACCTCACGAGCAAATGCTCGTTGCTGCGAAACGACCGAGAACCCCCGAGACCAGCACAAAACTCGCACGCGATTCGAGCGCCCGATTGGCCGTCAAGGCAGCTCAAAATCAAACGTAACCGTCGAAATAGTCTCCACGCGCGTGCCATTGATCGAAGCCGGATTTGCGCGCCATTTTTTCACCGCCTCTACGGCTGCGTCGGCCAGCACCGGCTCACCCTGCAAAATCTTTTCTACCTCGACACGCCCGTCCGTTTTCACCTTCACTTGCAACTTCACCACTCCGTGGATGCGTGCGCTCCGCGCGAGTTCGGGGTAGGCCGGGCGCGGCGCGGCAATGAGCCGCTTGAAAAAATCGCCGGAGTCCTCCCGCAATCCTCCGAGAAGGGCAATCTCAAGCTTGTCCATCAAGCTTTCGAGCCAGTCGCTGGTTTCTCCGGGTGGGGGAATTTCGTTGGCGCGTGGCGCCGCCCCCGACGACTTGACCGGAACAATGTCCGAGTCATGCTTGCGGTCGATCCGCTCGCGCTGCTCGCGAATCAGAGAATCGCGCAGCCCGGTGTCTGCGTCGAGGAAGTGCAGCCGAATCTTGCCGACGGTCGTGCGCAGTTTCAGGACCTCGCCTCCGCCGTTCAGCGCTCCAGTGGCACGCACGGCGCCGGCGCCGCGATTTCCCGTCGGCTGGATATTCAAGAACAGCGCCGGGTCGGCATCGATCCGGCTCAAGCCGCCGTTCTCAACCACGGCGTCAATGTTGGCCGCGAGGTTCCGAGGCAAGAAAACAATGATGTCGCCTGCACCGGAAGAAAGTTGCGAGGCTCCCGGAAGGCTCACCTTGCCTCCCGAGGAAGTCGCATCCGGGTTTATCCAAGCCTGAATGGTGCCGCCCGCGGTGGCTGCCTGCACTGCGCCTGCCACGCGCGTCAGGCAAATGCTTCCGCCGTTCGATTCAACCTCCATCGGCCCGGAAACGGTAATGATGCGGATGCCGCCCCCGCCGGTCTGCGCGCGAACCGAGCCGCGCACTTCGCCGAAGTCGATCTGGCCGCCTCCGGTGCGCACGCTGACGAAGCTTCCCGCTTGCTTCAGGGTGATGTTGCCGCCGTCGGTTTCCAGTTGCGCTCGTCCGCTGATCTGTCCAGCGCGAATGTGGCCGCCGCCGCTGCGCAACACCGCGTCGCCGGAAATGTTTCCGGCAACAATGTGCCCGCCGGCCGTGAAGGCATCCAGGTTGCCCGCAACCTCTTGCACCTGAATGTGCCCGCCTTGCGTCGATAGCTTGGCGATCGGATGGCCCTGCGCCGCATTGCGAAACCCGATGAAGCCTATGCGCCCTGTCCGGATGTTGCCGCCCTCGGTGACCAGGCTCGCGGTCCCGCCGATGTCTTGCGTTTCTATGTCGCCCACGCCCGTATTGACTTCCAGGTTGTAGCCTGCCGGGACAGCCACTTCATATTGCACGTAAAATTGCGCGTTGGCTCCCGTGCGGCCCGTTTCGGCCGGCGACGCGCCGATAATCTCCACGCCGGTCGCAGTTGCTCTGGCCGTGAGCGAATAGTGATCCAGAAGACTCTCGGCCACGGGCGCGCGAGCATCGGTCTCGATATGCACGGTATAACGAACTGCCAGTGGAGCACCCGGCTCGAGAGCAACGATGCGTACTGAACCGACGTCTGTGGTCAGATGCAGTGTCTGGCCGTCTCTGGTTTGCAGCGTTCCCGAGCGGTCAACAGACGCGCGGGGGCCCGGCTCAGCGGGCAGGGCCGGGTCCCGCGGACCCGGCTCGATGGCGGTCGCGCCAAAACCCAGGCTTGGCCAGAGGGCGCCGGAGACGGCGAGTGAAAAAGCGATGCGAGAAAGGACTGTGAATCGGCCGCTCGTGGTTTCCAGATTCGTGACGGTGCTCATCTACGGTAGGCGTCTCGTTTCAAATCGCTCGACTGCTTACTGTATTTCGCGCGGGCCAATCTGCCGCAAAGCCGCAGCGCTCCGCAACCGGACATAGCGGTTGGGATCATTGCGTTCTAAATCCTGGAGAGTGCGCACCACATGGTCCATGGAGGGATCGAGGGGACGTTCGAATCCTTCCGGCCGAAGAGCAGGCGCAGCATTGTCGGCATCGGGCGCGCCCGGCTCTAGCGAACGAACCAGCAGGTTGACGGCCTCGACGCGCACGCCGGGATTGGCATCGTGCTCCAGAGAATCGATCAGCGTTTCGCGCACGGCCGTATCGGCCACGGCGTCGCGCAGAGATTCGAGCGCCTTCATGCGCACCGCGGAGTTCTGATCCTTGCGCGCCGCAAAGAGCAATGCCCGGCGCACGTCCAGATCGGCGTTGCGGGCGCGTAGAGCTTCCAGGCAATCCAGCCGGACTCCCGCGTCTGTCTGATCGCCGTTCTCGACCACATAGGTCAACACCCGGCGAAGGTCCGGGTCGTCCACGCTTCCGGAAAGCACTAGCGGCTCTTCTGTGCGCATGTGAACTTGCAGAGTTCCCGGTGCCCCTTCCGTCGTTGGCGTCCAATTGATGCCCGCCACCGCCATCTTCCGGAGCTGGTCATCGGTGAATCGCGCCGAGGGTGAAACATTCACAGTCTGGCCGTTCGAGGTGGAATCGAGGCGCGCAGAAATCCATGGCAAAAGTTGCATGCCGAGGCCTGCGCCAAACAGAACAAGAAGAGCACCACTCAACACCGGGCGGAATGCCATCGAGCGCCGCAGCCACCCAAACGGCTGCCAGCGCTCTTTGAATGGCGGCGCGGATAGATCATCGAGCGCTTCGGCAAGTTCACTCCGGCACTGCGAAAGAAGAACTCCACCGGTATCATTCTGCTCAGTCGCTTGCAGCGCTTCCATCAACGATTCGTGAAGCCCGCGCTCCTCGGCAAGCTGTGCGGCACAGGCCGGGCATGCTCGAAGGTGCGTCCCGATCAGCGCATTCTCTCGTTCGCTTGTCTCGCCGCACGCGTAGAACACCAGCAGCGCGGCAACCTCTTTGCACTGGAATGGCTGAGGCGCGCTCATCGCAAGCCTTCCAAATGGCTGCGCAACTTCCGCGTCGCGCGGAAAAGCGAATTCTTCACCGTTTCTTCCGTCGTGCCCAGCGCGTCGCCGATAGCTCGCAATTTCAATCCTTGATAGTGCTTCAATTCGAAGACAACGCGCTCGCGCGGCGAAAGCCGTTCCATTGCCGAAGCGATGCGCGCTTGAATCTCTTTGCCAAATAGCTGTCGCTCGGGATCGAGCGTCGGGCGGTATTCACGCTGGCGCTCAAAGAAATCCGTCATGCCTTCCTCATGATTCCCGGAGCTAGACTCGGGCGCTTGATCCTCGGGCCGGGCCTGACGTCGTCGGAGCTGATCGAGGCAGACGTTTGTCACGATGCGGTAGAGCCAGGTGTAAAAGCTGCATTCGAAACGAAAACGGTGGAGATTGCGGTACACCTTGAGGAACGCCTCTTGGTAAACGTCGCGCGCGTCTTCCGGGCGCTTCATCAGATTTAGCGCCAGCCGCAGCACATCCCGGTCGTAGCGATGAACGAGCTCTTCAAAAGCCGTCCGGTTGCCGGCTTGAGCTTCCGCTACCAGGGTGCGCTCACTGAGGTTGGGCAAAGAGTTCACCGCGGCCAGGGAGGCACCGGTGCCACCTGCCAGGCCGGAATCATTAGCCAAAGCTAGAGCCAATCTTGGAAGCGGCATATTTCGCTTTCTCTTCCCGTGCGGGGGTGTTGCTGCTTATTTAACAACACCTTAGGCCGGATCTGCCAGCCCCACCACACTGAGAACATTACGCGACCACCCAATTTGGACGTACTAAGATACCCTGGGTGAGCACCACTTCCACTTAGAGAACGATTATCGAGGCCTATTTGTTTCGGATTTCCACAGTCGGCCAGAGGTTGCCCCGAACCCAGGCGAAAAGGCGACATACCGGGCCAATCTCCGCCCATTCTCAGGCATCCAGGATGATTGACCTTTTCCGAGGAGACCATTTGTGAAGATGACAGTCAAAATGGCGATTCTCACCCTGGCCACGGTGGCCTTCCAATTTGGGCTGGCTGTTCTCGGCTGGGACGGATTTGCGGCTTTCTTCTCCCATCCGCCCCTGGTTGCCGTTGCCATTGTGACCGTTGTGCTGACCTTCGTTGCCTTATTCAGCGCCGGCAACCTGAGCGCCGGCGAGCAAGAGGATCGCGGCAATCGCTGGGTTCTCATCGCCTTCGGCGTGCTCCTGATCCTGATCTCCTTCCTGCCGGCCTACTCGGATCGCAAGGACCTGGTCACCTTCGATGGGGATACGATTCGCTGGCTCGGGGTTGTGCTTTTCGCCGTCGGCGGCGCACTGCGCTTATGGCCCGTCTTTATTCTCGGCCGCCGGTTTAGCGGCCTGGTCGCCATCCAGCCTGGACATACGCTGGTCACCAACGGCGTCTACGGCGTCGTCCGCAATCCAAGCTATCTGGGAATGCTGGTCAGCTCGCTGGGTTGGGCTCTTGCTTTTCGTTCCTGGGTCGGCGTGCTGCTGGCGGCGCTTCTGATTCCTCCGCTGGTGGGGCGCATGCGCGCCGAGGAGAAACTGCTGCGCCGACACTTTGGCAGCGAGTATGACGTGTACTGTGCCCGCACGCCGCGGCTAATTCCCGGAATCTACTAAGCTTGACGATCGTGATCGCTCGCTGGAAAACGCAACCGCCAGCGTCGCTTCGCTCCGTGGACTGATCACAGCAACCCGAAACGCTGCACTACTAACGGGTGCACTTAACCGGTGACGGACGCTGGCATTCGCCAAACGGCGAGCGGCCAGAGCAGCAGCAGCAACATCATCACAATCACGGCGTAGCCGTTTTCGCGATAGAACGCGTCCGGTTGCCCCAGCAATTGAGCGGCAGCCGCGAGCAATGTGAGCAGGGCCACCACCAAGAGACAGCCCAACACGTTGAACCGCATGACACGCCGAACAGCGAAGACCATCACGCCCAGCAGAATCGCCTCGGCCAGGAATTGTTTCGCAAAATCCGTCCCGTTTCCCCAGCCACTTCCCGTTAGAAACATCGCGCCTAGCAAGAAGAGCGCAAACCGCAGCCAGCGTGCCCGGACGACCGACGCCACGAACGCCGCGACGAAGGCGATGACACCGGTAAGGAAAAGGCTGCCGATCAGCGCGCCTCCAAACACGGCGCCGGAAGGAAGAACGGCGTCGAAGTTCTGAAAGAGAGAGAAAGGCAAGCTGCGATGGGCGGTCTGCCAGTGCAGGGAGATAAACTCAATCAGGCGTCTCGCTCCGAGAAACCCGGCCGTCCCGCACACGCCGATCCACAGTGCATCCCGGTAATAAACGCCGGGCATTGCTCTGCCAACCGGAAGGCGCTCCTCTCCAAACGCGCGATTGCTGAAGTACGAGGCAATTCCAAACAGCGCCGCCAGGCCGCCGGCGTAAAAAACCGCCCCAAGCAGAAGGCCGATGACGATTCCGCCCAGCATAGTCTTAAAGGGAATCGCGGTTTGGTAGGCGTTCAGGAAGGATTCGAGACGGTTGCCAAGAGCGACGACCAGAACGTAGGCCACCAGCCCCAAACCCGCCCACAGGGCCAAGCGACGCCAGGGAATTGCGCGCATAGCTTCCGAGCGCAGATTTTTGAAGAAAAAGACGAGCGCGGTTACGCCCAGTCCGCCGAACAGCAAAATCGGAACTGCGAAACTGTATATGGTGCGGGAGAGCGTCTGTTCTTCCTGTTGGCGGCGCCACTCGTCGGGGATCTTGATGAAGGTCCAGAAGGTTCCTCCCTCCCGTTCTTCAAGCTCCTCTCGTGCTTCGGGTTTCGAGTAGTAGGCTCCGCGGTAGTCGACGACTTCATCGCCGAGGACCGCAACCTTGGTCCGAACATACGCGTGGCTCACCGCGTCATTCGAGGAGGTCGAGCCGGAGTCGATGGGAGTGCGTTGTTGCCAGGTAAGCTCGTGGTCCGTTCGGTGGATACGCTTGTCGGAGTATGTTTCGACGAGATTCCATTGGCCGAGATTGAGTTTTTTTACTTCGCTCAGATATTTTTCGGCTTTGGCGACGGCCGCTTCCTTGGTCAGCGAAGCTCCGGATGCATCCTCCGCCAGCTTGTGATGAAAAGCGAGCAAAGAGCCGTCGGGCTTTAGCTTGATGGAATACTCTTCCGGCTGGCTGTCTCGGAAATAACGCACCTGCCAGACCGCCCCGGGCACTTCCGCGGCATAAATCTCGTTCAGGCGATGGATGCCCACGCGCTGGCGCAGAAATTCGTTCGTGACCGGGTCCGTAACGTCTGCCAGGATGGTTGCAGAGCGATAAGAATTTGGATCTAGTCCGTGCTGGCGAAGGATTTCATCGGCGCGAACCTTCACCGTCCGTGCATTTACGGACAGCTGCAGATAATCGCCAAGCGACGGAGTTTTGAAGCGCCATGCGGCCACGCCGCCGAGAACCAGCAAGACCGCGAGGAACATCATCGTGGCAGGAGTCAGAGCGTCATAACGGCGCGTAGCCCCCGCCGCGGCTGCTGTTTCCGGATCGGACTCCAGGCTGACCTCGTTGATCGGCGCGGCGCTGTTGAGCAAATCTTCATCCGGCTCGAAGCGCCCGCGCGTCAGATAAGAGACAGCTGCAAAAATCAGCGGAGCAAGCGCCGCCAGACCGACGACCACGCCGGAAATCTTGAAATACAAGCTGTTCGAACGCACCAGCAACAGCCCGACAAGCGAAGCGTCCACCGTGTAATGCCAGATCAGTGTCGCCAGAATGCCCCAGCGCAGCATCACGACGCCCACTACGATTCCGATCAATCCGACTTCGAGGCCGCGGATATACGGCGGCTCATTGGGATAAGCGGAATGCAAGAAACTCCAGCAAAACGCCGGAACAATCACAGCCACAACGCTCGAGCCCGTTAGCCGCTTCAGGAACGGAACCGCAAACAGCCGAAACAAAAATTCCTCGCTGGTTGCGGCCAGCATCCCGATCGCTACGCCGGAAATCCATGGGAAGGTGGTGTTCACGGAATTCTCGTAGTTCAACTCCTCGGGCGCCCACGCGCCGAAGTGTCCTGCGACGATGTAAAACGCCACGATGAACCCGATGTGCGCTGCCGCGAGCGACAACCCTACGGTCGCTGCCGAGAAAAACTCCTTCGAGCGCAATCCGCGCAAGGTAAGCGCTTTGGCGAGTTGCAGCTTGCCCGGCTGCGACGCCCGATACAGCGGCTCGGCCCCCGGAAGGATCAGAGAAATCGTCAGCGCGGAAAACACGCCAAAGAGCAGCGCCTTCAGAACCTCTTCGAACACAAAGCTTCCGTAAGCGGAGTTTGTGTCATAACCCATGCGGTCCAGGGGCCAATTGTTGAGCTGCATAAACGTCAGCAGGATGGCCACGATAATCCCCAGCTTGATGGCTCCGCCCCAGCTGGTTTGCCCGCGCTTGGTCAGCAATATTCCCAGCCACAGCGCCGCTCCCATCAGCAACAGATAGGGAATGATGGCCACCTGGTTGTAGAAGATATTTGTCGAGCGCAGATGCGCGTAGCTGCGTTCCCAGGCTTCCGGCACATGCAGAAATTCTTCCGCACTTCCCGCGCGGTCGCCCTGTAAACCTACTCGTAGCCGATAGGGCGCATCCTTGGCCCGGAATCCGTGCTTCTCCCAGGTGAACGACCAGTCGAGTCTGTTTGGCTTCTTGCTGGAGTTGGCTTCTTCAGAAAGAAAATCCCACTGGCTGAGGTCCAAACCCATTTTGCTGCTGAGAAAGCTCCGCGCGGCAGCTTCCGCCGCGGCGCGATCCAGCGCCACGCCCGCGCGGGCCTCTTCGATCCTGTGATCGTAGCCAACAATCTCTCCAGCCGGGCTAACCCGGACGAAAAATTCCTCCTCCTGCTTCGGCCAGAAAAACCGCACGTTCCAATACCAGATGTTCAGCTCGCTCGACATCAAGCGGTTGGCTTGCTCGAGTCCCACCTCGCGCTCGAGATACGTTTTCGCATTGTCATCCACATCGAAAACGATCGCCGATTGGTAAGCGCTCACGTCTTGACCCAGCCCGCCAACAAATTCCTTTGCTCGCGCGAGGGCTTCCGCGCGCGAAATCTTAAAATCCACCGATGCCTCGGGAAACGCCCGGAAAAAATACTTCTGCGCGAACACCAAGCCCACGATGCCCAGCAACACCCACAGCAGCAGCGTGCGCTTATCCGAACCTGTCAGCCGGTCTTCCGCCACCAAAGCCTCCCGCACGATTCGCGACCGCAATGGCTCGCTCTAATGATACGCAGCAGCATAGCGCAAGTATCGCCGCCGCAGTGTGTTTCCGCCCGGCCCGGTGTCTTTCGCCGAGGAATGATATAAAGAAATTCTAATGTTGCTGAGTCTTCGAACCGAAGTGCGCATGATCAAGGGGGTGGGCCCGCAGCGCGCCGAGCTTCTCGCCAAGCGCGGCATCCACACGCTCGAAGACCTGCTCGCTTATTTGCCCTTCCGCTACGAAGACCGCATCCATTTTTCCAACATTCGCGATATCCAGCCGAGCGGCACCTACACCATTCGCGCGCAGGTCATGAGCGGCCAGGCCATCCCCAACAAATTCAGCTACAACGCCATCTATCATCTGCTCGTGCAAGACTCCCTGGGCGGTCTGCTACCGTGCAAGTTTTTTCATGGCGGTTATCTCGAAGGCCGCCTGAAGCCCGGCCAGCAGCTGGTTCTTCACGGCAAAGTCGAAATCGACAAGCTGCGCCCCGCGCGCCTCGAAATGATCAATCCGCAGCTGGAGCACCTCGGCAATGAAGAGCCGGACTCCAGCGAAGTCGGCCGCATCGTCCCCATCTATGAAGCCATCGGCACGTTCGGCTCGCGCGCTATTCGCCGCGCGATGTACGCCGCGATTCAGCTTCTCGACACGAACATGCCGGATGTCCTTCCCGAGAGCCTGCGCGCCCGCCTCGGCTATCCTTCGCGCACGGAAGCCCTCAGGCACGTGCATTTTCCGGAGCCCGAAGAATCGCTCGAAGCGCTCAACACATTCGGCACGGCTGCACAGCAACGCCTGATCTTTGAAGAATTTTTTCTTTACCAACTCAGTCTCGCGCTGGACCGCAAAGCCGCGCGCAAGCGAAACGCCGTCGCCTTCCGCGTCCGCGAGGAAAAAGTCCGCGAAGCCCTCAAACGCATCCTCCCCTTCAAGCCCACAACGGCGCAAAAGCGCGTCCTGGCAGAAATCGCCTGCGACCTCGAAAAGCCCGCTCCCATGAGCCGCCTCCTCCAAGGCGACGTCGGCAGCGGAAAAACGATCATCGCGCTCCAGGCCGCGGTCATAGCCATCGAAAACGGATGCCAAGCCGCTCTGATGGCGCCCACGGAAATTCTCGCCGTGCAGCACTTTCTTTCCGGGCGCCGCATTCTCGCTCCCGGCGGCTATCGCGTCGAGCTGCTCATCAGCGGCCTCAAAGCCGCCGAAAAAACCGCCGCTCTCGAGCGCATTCGTTCCGGCGAAGCCCAGCTTGTGATCGGCACGCACGCGCTCATCGAAGACCAGGTACAATTCGCGCGCCTGGGCTTCGTCGCCATTGACGAGCAGCACCGCTTCGGCGTCCTCCAACGCAAACGCCTCATGGACAAAGCCGCGTTACACGGCCACGCGCCCCACGTCCTCGTGCTCACCGCGACGCCCATCCCGCGCACACTCTCGCTGACTCTTTACGGCGACCTCGATGTCTCCGTGCTCGACGAACTCCCGCCCGGCCGCACGCCCATCCGAACGCGCATGAGTTCCGAGCCCCATCTCCCCGGCGTCTGGGAATCTCTTCGCCGCGCGGTCCAGGCCGGCCGTCAGGCCTACATCGTCTATCCCGTCATCGAAGAATCGAAACTCGAACTGAAAGCCGCCATCGATGAGTACCAGCGTCTCTCCAAGGAAGTTTTTCCCAAGCTCCGCCTCGGTCTCCTCCATGGACGCCTCTCCAGCGATGAAAAAGAAGAGGTCATGCAACACTTCCGCAAAAATGAAGTGCAAATCCTGGTCGCTACCACGGTCGTCGAAGTCGGCGTCGACGTCCCCAACGCCACCGCCATGGTCATCGAGCACGCCGAGCGTTTCGGCCTGGCCCAGCTTCACCAACTCCGAGGACGCATCGGCCGCGGCGCCGAAAAATCCCACTGCATCCTGGTCGCTCCGGCACGGGTGACCGAGGATGCCCGCGCCCGCCTGGAAACCATGGTGCGCACTGCCAACGGCTTCGAAATCGCGGAAACCGATCTTCTCTTGCGTGGCCCCGGCGAGTTTTTCGGCACCCGCCAATCCGGCGACCTTGGCTTCCACATCGCCAACCCCATCCGAGACAAAAATCTCCTGGACGAGGCCCGCCGCGAAGCCTTCTCTCTTGTCGATGAAGCGCAGCAAGCCAGCGCCCTCCAGCGCCTCCTCGGTATGCTCCCCGCAGAATGGCAACGCCGCTATCACCTGGCGCGCATCGGCTAATTTTTCTTTTCTCTCGGCGCTCCGCTCTCTCCGCGTGCTGTGTTAATGTTTTTTCCTAATGCGCATCATCGCCGGCAAATATCGCAGCCGCATCCTCAAGAGCCTCAAAGGCCCGGCCCTCCGTCCCACAAGTGATCGCCTGCGCGAGACCCTTTTCAACGTCTTGGGCCCAGCTATCGTGGACTCGCGTTTCGTCGATGTCTTTGCCGGCACCGGCGCCGTAGGCATCGAAGCCCTCAGCCGCAGCGCCGCTGAAGCCATCTTCATCGAAAATCATGCTCCGGCCGCGAAACTGATCCGCCAAAATCTCGATTCGCTCAAAATCACTTCCGGCGCCACCATCCTTACCGCCGACGCCCTTCGCGGCCTCGAAATGCTCGCTTCGCGCCACAAATCTTCCACGCCGCTCGTCGATTACGTGTTCCTCGATCCTCCTTACGCCGCCTCCGTCGACTACGCCAGCACCATCGAATTTCTGGGCTCTGCCACGTTTCTTGCGCCAGACGCTTTCGTCATTTTCGAGCATCACCACAAATTCATTCTCCCCGAACAGTTCGGGGCCCTCCGCCGCACGCGCGTCCTCCAGCAAGGCGACGCCACCCTCACGTTCTTTTTGAATGGCGTCTTTTCCGCACAGCAAACGCACCGATTTTTCCGTCGCGCCGCCCCATTTTCGCCAAGCACCAAGGCCTAGAACCGCGCTTGACAATAATCTCTATATATGTAGAATTATCTGGTGAAGAGTCCCCGCCTGTCTCCGCAAACTCTGCGCGTCCTGGAGCGCTTCATCGGGCATCCCACCGCCTGGCGTTACGGCTACGAACTTAGCCGCGAAACGGGCCTGAAATCCGGCACCCTCTATCCCATCCTCATGCGCCTCGCCAAATTTTCCCTGCTGGAAACTAAGTGGGTTACCACCGAAGACGGTGTCCCTCCGCGCCATACCTACCGCCTTACTCCAAACGGTGTAGAACTTGTCCGCAAGGCGTTTGCTGCCACCAACCGTTCCACGCTAAAAGCCCGCCGCCCTGCTTTCAGCGGAGGCCGCGCATGATCCCGCTTGAATTTCCCCGCCGTTTCGCCGCTCTCGTTTTGCGCTTCGCCATTTGCATCGCGCCCCACGACACCCACGACTGGGGACGCGGCATGCTCAGCGAGCTGAATCACGTGGAAGGGAATTGGGCGGCACTTCTCTGGTCACTCGGCGGCGCGGGCGTTCTCGCGAAACACGCCATCCTCGCGGTCATGCTCCTGGGCCACCATCGCCGCTCCGTTTCTTCCGCCAGCGAACTCTTCGACAAGGAAGGTCCCATGCGCAAGACCACTCTTGCGGTCATCGCATCCTGCGTCCTTGCCTCTCTCCTCTTCTTCCTGGTCCCCGTGTTCCGCCAGGCCTTCCAGGTCTCTCTTTCGCAATGGCACGACGTCATCCACGTTCAACGAAGCCTTGGCTACCGGGCTGGAGATCCAGACTTGGACGCTCTGGCGAAGAAAGCCGAACAAGACCACGATGCGGAAGCCCTCGCTTTCGTCGCCGTTCGCGAGCCAAGCCAATCCGAAGCCGTGCGCCTCGCCGACGAAGCCGTTCGTCTCGATGCAAGTCTGACCTGGTTGTACCAGATCGTTGCCGTGCAGTGGTCGTCGTTCCCGGAGCTCGACCGCTGGGTAGCTGCTCTGGCGAAATTCGATCCGCAGAACGCTCTTCCCCATCTCATCACGGCCGAAAAAATCGACATCGAACAGGCCGTTCGCGAACACATCCCTCATCGCACGGATGAAGAACCCGCTGCGTGGAAAGACGCTATGTCCGCGGCCTTCCAATCGCACAAGCTGGATGACTATCTCGATCGCCTCCAACAACTCGATCGCCGCGTTCTGGTCCGCCATGGTATTAGCGATCCTTTTCAAGCTGTGAATGATCGCTGGTATCGCTTACCGAGTTACGGAATCTCGGATTCCTCTTGCTATGCAAAGTGGCTGATCGAATCCGGCGATTCACTCGCCGTCCGCGGCGACCGCAAAGGCGCCGCCGAGAAATATTTGGCGGTCGCCAGTTTTGGACAACTGTTAGCGCCGACCGACAGTTTCTTCCTAGGGCGCGAGATCAAAACGGCCTACAAGCGGCTTGGCGCGCTCTCGGAAATGGATGGCAACAAAGCAGAGGCCGCGTTCTACGCTTCGCTCCGAGACCAGCTTGATCGAGAATCGGAAAAGGAGCACGCGTCTTGGCGCAGCCGTTTTGGGGGTAGCAGTGTTTCCCGTTGGAATGCTCTCTTGATAAGACTTGCTGGCTTGTTGATGCTTTTCTGCGGCGGTATTTTGCTGATTTGTGCCGTGGGCGTCCTGGTGCGGAGCCGTTCCGTGAGATGGGCTTCGCTCCATCCCAGCCGTCTGACGCTCACACTGGGTTTGGGCGCAGCCATAGGATCACTGCTTGCGAGTGCCGTTCTATTTGTAAGCTATTGGCCGTATTCTCGGGCTCTGCACCGGTTTATCCGCGGCAGCGACGAATCAGGCGCGTCGGCACTTTCGAACTTTCTTGGCGATGCGCGAGTTCCCCTCGGCACGCGCAGCTACCTGGGTGTATCGAACGCCGTGTTCTATTTCTGGTTCATCGTCGCAGTGCTGTGCGCGTTCGCGCTTTTAGTCGCCGTCGTTCGCCACTTGCAAACTCGTCCGGGACCTGATGCCGCCTAGATTCGGCCCGGTTTATCCACATTTACTCAAATCCCGCCGGTCACAAGCCCGGCTCAGGTCCAGCTTCTACTACCCCCTACCTACCCCAGGCATCCCACCCGGTCTAAACCGAATCCATACTTCCTGGTCCCAGCCACGC
>Ga0210398_10001709_pt1 | contig 22137 bp, 24 predicted proteins | sample IncBWC4OmetaG_FD_161047 | JGI IMG/M metagenome (GOLD analysis project Ga0210398, IMG submission 161047) | Forest soil microbial communities from Barre Woods Harvard Forest LTER site, Petersham, Massachusetts, United States - Inc-BW-C-4-O | ecosystem: Environmental > Terrestrial > Soil >...
TATATTATCCATGCAAAAGCATCGTACTTTAGCATGGGTATTATCTATCGAAGCCTTATGCAATATTGGTCTAAGCATTTATTTGCTGCGTAGATTCGGTATTATTGGTGTTGCATTAGGTACTACCATCCCAACCGCCTTCACAGCATTCTTTTACACACTTCCGAAAGCAGCAAAGCATCTGGAACTTTCTTACATAGCAGTCTTTAAGGCACTATGGAAACCGTTAGCTGCTGCTATCGGAGCTATACCGGTCATATTAATAATTAAGTCCCTATTAATACTTACCCACCTTGTTGATGTCATGGCCGTAGGTGTCCTCTACGTTATAGTTTACGCAGTACTCTTAATACTGCTGGATAAGACAGTAAAGCAGTTTATGAGTAAAATGATAAATGGAATAAGGCCTACATGAAAGTAGATACTTCTTTTGTAGTACTTAACTGGCATAACGAAGTTGAGACTTCTGAATGCATTGAAAGCATTAAAAGTTTGGCTGGAAATTTTAAAAAACAAATTATAGTAGTCGATAACGAAACAACTCAGGACAGCTATAACAAGCTAAAAAAAATACAAAATATTGAGATAGTCAGAAATAAGCAAAACCTTGGTTTTGTAGGTGGAGTTAACTCAAGTCTAGACTCTATTAAAGGCAGTTATATTGCACTTATTAATAATGATATGGTTTTACACTCTCAATGGTTATCATCTGCCATAACTATATTTAAGAGACACGCAAACGTGTGCGCAGTAGGCGGCAAAGAATTTGCTTGGGATAGCAAGAACCCGGTCTATAACGAGAAAAATGATTTTGTTTCTGCACCAATCATTGATCCAAATTGGGGATTCCCTCAATCAACTAGCCGAGAACTTGCAGAGACTAAAGTAAGTTGCTTAATGGGTGGTAATGTATTGTTAGACGCAAGAAAACTAAAAAAAGTAGGAGGTTTTGATGAAGACTTTTTTGCATATTGTGAGGAGACAGATCTATTTATACGCTTACTCGCTCAAGGTTGGAGTATATTCTATTCACCAAACATGAAAGTCTGGCACAAGCGTAATTTAAGCTCAAATAGGCTACCTTTTCTGAAAGTTTATTTATCGCAAAGAAACAAGCTGATATTTATTGCGAAGCACTTTGAGAGTAAAACTTGGGTTAAGTTAGTGAACTTCGCCATCCTTGATAATTTGCTCACTAGTATTAGTGGTAGGCCTGGGGGTGGGAAGAAAATACTAAAAATCCTTAAGCCACTCCTTAGTATGAAAGAACGTCGAGCTTATCTTTTCGCTGCAATCTGGGGTATAACACACAAGAAATATTTAAAGAAGAAGCGAGATGAGAATATTAAAAGCGGGCAATATCTCGATAATCTACCTACCATACTCAGAAAACTGCAAGAACCTACAGCAGGAGTGTAGACCTAGTTAGTTGCTGCCACCAATTTCAAGAGCTTTATTAAATACTCCAAAGGCTTGCTTTTTTGCACCATCCTGCTTAACCAAACCATAAAAATCCCCTGAGGATTTATTTGATGTTCCAATATCTTGATATGAATACCAAAAGAATGATTTGACCCAGCTTTGTTGCCGAATGTCACTTAGTACTTGTTGTGCTACTTGAGCTTGTAAAGCTTCACTTACATGATCAGCGCTTGATGGTATATGATTGGCGTTAGTAACTTCCGCTTTAGGGCCTCCCGTAGGTATGCCCATTTCTGTTATCCAGATCTTTTTATTTTTATCACCATTTGCTATCATAATGCTTCTTATACTTGGGTTTAAGCTAGCCATCTTCGACCAACCACTAGTGGGTTGTTGGTCATTTGGTAAATAAAGATTAGTGTATGGATGATATGCTACACCATCAAAATAGTTTCGTGCTCCATCCGCATATAAGTCACTGAGAAAGTTTCTAGCATCAATATGATAGATCCCTTCATTACCAGTACTTCCGGATAAACCACCTAATAAAACAATTGCTGATGGCTGTACATCCTTTATTGATTGATACGTCTGCTTAAGAAGTTCTGTATATGCAGCGGGATTAGGGGCCGGCGTCCAAAACGCAACCGTGTTAGGTTCGTTCCAAATTTCCCAAACTTTTACATTCTGAGATGAATATCGCTTAACAACTGCCGCGGCATAAGTGGCAAACTGACCTGGTTGCGCTGGAGCACACGTAGTTGAAGACTTGCATGCAGATAATCGTGCCCAGACAGGTGTATAGTCAAGGATAGGAAGCGGCATAAGCTCTGCCTGTTTTATAAGACTGAAGATTGTGTCAAATTTAGTCCAATTATAAGTACTCTGACTTACTGGCTGTACTAAATTCCACGGTATATCAAATCGAACTGCAGTAAATCCGGCTGATTTTATGCCTGCTAACTCATGCTTAATGGCAAGATCATTCATATACGGTAAGGTGTCACCGACTGAGACGCCATAGATTATTGATTTATTTTGAGTTGATTGCTGTTTTGCAGATGGGAATGCTATTACAGCTACTGCAATAGCAACTAATAATAGGATAAGGACTGTTATGGCTCTGTATTTTCTCTTCAAGAAAATAGTACGTGAGTTCGCTCTCATATTGCTATTCAAGCGATACACACAACCACCCTAGCTTCGGGAAGAACGAATTAAGTTAGTGTTAAGCATCCACTTATAGCTTATTGCCCAAAATATACCGGAGTAAATTATAAAGAAAATCATTCCAGCATAGGTGTGGAATAAACTGAAAGCAATTTGAGGGTTAATATAATAACCACCTAAGACCAATACAAATACACGAAAGATATTAAAGATAAATAATATTATTAGAGCCAGTGGGAAAATCCATAGAAATTTAAAATGATTAAATCTATGCCAATCCAGTAAACCTATAAGACCATACAAGGCTGTAAATAAGGCGACTGATTCGATACCTGAGCAGTACTGAGCAATATTGATACCAAACTTACTGAGCAAAAGTGTGCGCGGTAATAAAATCGTAGCGTGTATACCGATTATGCCAAGCAGCCATTTTACGGCATGCAATACGATTGTTGCTAATACTCGCCACAGGCCATAGATTGCATATAGAAGACCCCCAAATAAGATTGCTAGCAAGATTGCTAGCAATAGCTGCTTTTTGTAAGTCTTACAGAGTAAACGTAAATTATACGGACCAAAAGTACCGCCGGCAGCTAATAGAACACTGGCGATAATACTGGTGTGGGCCAGTATTATCCAAATTAAGGAGGTAGAATTAGCGCCTAAATGATCAACGCTAACCCAGGCTAACCATACACTTAGAAAAGACAACCCTAACCAAATAAGCTGGATAGGACGCCAACTTGTAAATTGTGGCATATATTTTTTGCGATATATTAAGAGTAAAAACGCAAGTACTCCAAATAATAGGGCTTTGCCACTACCACCATATATTTGAAAACCATCACGCTCTACAAGTCCATGATTTATTATTTTTGGTCCAATTATGCCAGACAGTATTACAAATACTACGAGAAAAACTACCGCCCGTCTAAGTAGTGGCATAAAAGGTCTTATAGAAGACAGTCGTTGATGTTTATAGCGTTCTATATTCATTAATTAACGGCGTTGCATAATCGCGTAACCCGCGCTACCCAAAACTACTGCTGTAGCACCAGTAACGAGACCGAGCACTGGAACAGCTTGTGTGTTTAGCTTTTCTGTTAGTTTCAGATTGTTCTCGTTAACTTCACCTTCACCACTGTTGCTACCACTATACCCGTTGTCAGTAGCGGTAACGTGAGCTATAGCTTGATCAGGACACTGTGTGATTGTATAGCGTACTGAATAAGCTCCACCCTTGCCACTTGTAGTGTTTTTAGTGTTACCGTTACAGACTACAGTAACTTGCGCTCCAACAACTGTCTTGCCGTCGTTAGTTACTACGCCAGAAATCTTATTAATTGCTCCCGATGAAACTGCAAAATTGGTCGCTGGCAACAGCATAGTTATCACTAGGCTGCTTAACAGTGTCATTACTATTCTCTTCCGCATAGTAAGCCAACTCCCTTATATTGAGGTGATATACTCATTACTAATATTGCATTAATCGTTCAATAAATACAAGTGCAAACCCTAATATTGCCAAGAAGGCAAAAAGCTACTGTTTAACCTATAAAGGTCTCAGTAGCTTTTTCCTTATTTTTTAAATTATTTTAGTTTTGGTGAAGATGCTTACGGCGCACTACCATGAATGCGGCACCACCTATGATAGCTGCTCCCACACCAGTTAACGCACCAAGTTCTGGTACAACTGACACATTTACGGTTGAAATGTTCAACGTATTAGGAACAACATTACTAACTGGACCTGAATTAGAGCCATTTAGACCACCCTTGGTTGCGGTTGCGGTTGCGGTTGCGCCATTAGGGCATAATGCAATGGTGCTGTACTGCACAACATAGCCTCCAGAAGCATTTGTTGAAGAGGTAAGTATATTACCGTCACACGATACTGATACATTAGCACCGACAACAGGATTGCCATTATTGGTAACAGTTCCGGAGACAACAGTTAGTGATGGAGGTGAAGGCTCACCTTCTGCTGATGCTACTGCTGGAATCATAATTGCAAATGCGCTGATACTTAATAGAACTGCTAGTAATCTTTTTCTCATCTTTACCTCCCTCTTACTCCGTTATTAGACTATCTCCCTACACAGCTCTCAGGTGTGTTGTAGGAACATCATGTTATATAAGCACTAAAAAAGCAAGAATAAAGTGTGGTATTATGTACAGCTCCCTGTTGCATGATAGGTGTTTGGTATAATAAATATCACATGACAACACGAAAATTTTTCCAAGCTTTAACACTTACAGGCTTCGTGTTTGGCTTCGCGGGGTGGATATACATTGTGATCAATTCCGAAGTTCATATGTGGACATTACACTGGCCGCTTACTCATTTCGCTTCGTGGCCACATGAGGATACTTTCGGTGCAATGTGTTTTGCTCTTTCTATTATTTGCTTCTTTATATATAACCTTATTAAAGACGACCACCGTTCTATTAAGAAATAGTTTCAGTTGGTGGTATACAGTGACCCTGTGGATCATTCTTTAGGCGTCTGAGGAAATCAGTTCTTGATTCTCCGTTAGGATGCACACCCTGACTCGTTTCGCGATCATGGATTGCACTCCAAGCGCGCAGGTCACGAGCAATGCTACAACTATCGGATAAACCACATGCTCCGCAAGCTTTTGCCAAGTTTCTGTTTACTTTGCCCCCTTGCCGGTCAATATCTCTTGGCTGATGATAGCCACTTTGACGTTCACGAGTAGTTTGATAGGAACGCTCTAAAGCAGTTAACCCACTAGACACTAATCGTAGATAACGATTTCGCTGCGTTGGGTCCCATTCAGCAGTTATACCTTCCTGCTGCTCAGCAGGCATAGTGGGTTCATCTGGTATTACACCAGGTTCGGGTGGCACCAATTCAGTGACCACCACTGGCATGTCATTGCCGCTTTGTTCACCGGTAGGTCCTTGAGTCATGGCTGTAATATCATATAGTTTTTATCGACACGAAGCTTCACTATTCTAGCGAAAGACAAAGCTGGCCATTAGGCCAACATAGGTAAGCTTGACTAGTGCATTGATAGTTCCGGTTAGCACTAAATTCTGTTTCTGGTAATAGGCCAGAGCTAAAGCAGCACCGAGCAGTAGGCTAAAGGCAGGTGCCAGTAAGGTTACCGTGCTAATACTCGTGAATGTGAAGAGCAAGGTAGGTAATAAAGCAGCCTGCAGTGGTGGCATAACCTGCATGGCTCTCTGCTGGATAAGGCCACGAAAGAGGGTTTCTTCGGCAAAGGCAAAGACTGCAACACTGGCAGCTACCATTGGTAAGGGAGTGGTGCCGAATACATAGTGGTGCCGAAGCATGAGATAACTAGTTACTCCCAAGATTTCTCCTGCTACTGCCATCAGTGACAATGAAAAGGCATATTCTTTCAGTTTTAGGTGCGTGTTTTGGAGCGGGTATTCCAAAGTAAACATGAATCTATACACAAGGCCGAGAATTAACACGGCATCGTAAAATACTACCATCCGTGCAAAGGTTGTTGTCTGAGGAATACTTAAGACAACCATTGTTGACACCGGTATAATTGCCACACTAATAGCCAATTGACGAATTCTTTCAAGCCCCACTGCCAAACCAAGCAAAATTGCCAGCGCTCCAGCATTGAAGTAAATACCGACAATGGGTCGCCACAGCAGTGTGAGCTGGGCAATTGCCATAATAAGGACCATGAGCAGCATTACCCAGCTGTTCTTCCAGGCAGGTGCTATGGCACGCACAAGTTTCTTTAGGAAGTTCCAGATCGGGCTAAAGATTTTGTGCAACCAATTACCGACACTCTTCACTTTTGAGATCATTGATCGCCAATAGGCTTTGGGGTTCGGCTTCTTCATGTTCAGTGTTCTCACCTTCATAGTTAGGAGCTCCCGACCTGCTTATAGGCAGCAAAGATTAGTAGGCCGATGAGTACGAGTAGTAATGGAGCAAAGTACTTAAGATGTTGCCGTTTTTCTTTAGGGGTCTCAGAATATACCAGCTCGACAACAATGAGGGCTCCGAGTAATAGAACAGTATTAATAACCAGCACTGTCTGCTGTAGTTGAGGTAAAAACTGGAACGGGAGCTGTAAAAACATGTCACCTAACGTGTTACGTTATTACATATAATAGCACTTAGATTATTTATAGGCAAATATATGTGCTCGTAAGCATGAGCGCTGTTACGTACTTGTTATAGCGGACGGTCAACGTATTCCTGACAGAAGCGCTCAAAGACTGAATTAGTCCAGCCGAAACCGGTTTGGCTGGGGTAGAGGCCTTTCAGTGGCGGCTTTTCTGGGGAGACGACATTGTATTTTTCTAGGAAGACATGCTCGTTATTAAACCACGTAGCGTTTGTCTTGAGCCACTTCATAGCAATGCGTCGGGCGTCCTGGTGATAGCCATAGCGTTCTAAGGCTTTAATTACTATAAAGTGCAGCGGTGCCCAGCCGTTCGGGTAGGCCCACTGGGTAGGTAGGGTACCAAGTACAAACTGGCCAAGGGGCAGCGCGTCGGTCGTACTGAGCCCGCCTTTATGCTCAAAGCGGCGCAGGGCTTTGACCATGGAGGCAGCTTGCTTGTCGTCAACCATACCGGCCCACATCGGGAAGTATGCTGCGAGACTGCTAATTGATCCCCGCTTTTCTTTGGTGTAGTTGTAGTCGTAGTACAGACCGCGGAGTCGGTCCCACATCAACTTGTTCATACTGGTTTTCCGTTGCTTAGCAACATCGTCCCAATAGGCAGCCGTGCGGGTATCTTCAAAGATGCGAGCAGTCCGGGCAAAGTCAGTTTCGTATTTGTAGAGCAAAGCATTAAGGTCAACCGGCAGGTAATTGAGGGCTCGGCGATCAAATCTCGGGGTCATATCCCAGCCGCTTTCGGTTTCAGCGAGATCATGCAGATAGTTAATGTCGTAGTAACGACTCAGTCCTTTATATACCAGCCGTTCGTTCGGCTTCTTAATCCCCGTCCACACTGTCTTGTATTCGGCTTCAGCAAGCATCATGGCTTCTTTGAGCCATTCGTTACTCATGTCGTAGGCACTGTAGACGTCAAAGATAAAACTGGATAGGAAGGGCGGCTGGGAACGACCGGTCAGATAGGTTCTTGAGGCGTTCGGAATAACCTTATAGCGCTTGAATAGAAACATAAGGTCTTCCAGGATGCCGAGCACTAATTCTTTATGTTCCTCGTCGAGCATGCATTGGATCATAAAGTAGCTATCCCAGTAGTACAGTTCGTTGTAGTCAAAGCCGGTTTTCTGACGATAGGAGGGTACTAGGTAGGGCTTTGGTAAGCCGAGTAAGCTTTCGTCGTCTTTGGGGTGAAAGCGCTCGACTTTTTTCCAATAGGCAGCAATATACTTTCGGGCTTCGGCGACATCTTCGGGCGTCAAATCTTTATCTACCCGAAACGATGGAAGATTTCGGGTAACCAGGTTTTTTAGATCGGTGGGACGGCGGATTGGTACCATATACTTTCCCAGACTACGGTGCCCTATATATATAGTCAAGGCTAAAGCGCAGAAACTGATACACTGAATTTCTATTCAGTCACTACCTCTGGGAATACGATCCATGCCTCACTGCCTCACGACCTACTTGTCGAGTACTCCCTGCCTGATTACTTGATAGCCGCACTGGCATGCAGCAGACCAGGATGAATAAGAGTTATAGCAAACACTAACACTGCCACCAAACCAACAAGATTTAGGCCAATAAGCCAAATATGATAGCTTGACTCAAACCATTTGATGGGCGGAAATCGCTTAATGAGCCACCGAGCAAAACGATTATGTGAATGGACGGGTTTTTTATGCACAACGTAGAACTGCTTACTGGTGCCGCTGGCCTTGGGGTGGGGTCGATGTGTCTCTTCATAGCTTTGTAGCCATTTTGAATCAGCTATTTCAAGGCTACGATGCCTTACCATCAGGTGTATTGCAAGGATGGAGATTAAAATCGACAGGCCTGACGCCATTAATCGAGATAAGACGCTACTATTACCTAAAGAAACTGAGAACAAAAAGGCCTGACCCGCCAGGCTGAGACTTGGGACCTGCCAGAGCATTGTTTCTTGGTTTAACCTTCTGGCGGCCACAACTTGATAGGTAACTTCCTCGTTCATAATTTAATCTTAGTGTCTGATGGCCGATAAGACAACATATAAAGTAGCTCCTGGTATACGGGTCACTTGATACCAAAAAAGTTTTGGCGTACAGTTATTAGTACCTAAAGCATAAGCAATAAAAAGGAAATATGGTTATGACTTCTATAAGAAAAAACGAGCGAGGCTTCAGCCCCGTTGAAAGCGTGCTCGTGGTAGTTATCTTGATAATTATCGTCTTTGTCGGCTGGTACATTGATAAGCACCGCTCTAAGACGAATAAGCCGGTGGTTACTACCGCATCACAAAGCTCAACAAATAGTTCAAGCAGTTCCCTGCCAAGTAATGGCACCAGTAACAGCGATCTACAGTCAGATCTTACAAATGTTACTACGACGAGTAATCAGAGCAATCAGGATATAACGACCACCAATAGCGGCCTGAACGATCAATCAACCATGACAACGGTTCCCAATTAAGGAGTATTGATATGAGACACACCATCCAAAAACTCACCTATCTCATTGTTACCTTGCTTGGGATAGCTAGTGTCATTGCTTTGCCAGCCAGTGCGCTGACTACCGGCGCAACAACAGGCACTACTACGGGCACGAGTAGTACAACCGCCAGCACCACGGCCGCCAGTAAAGTTGCCGCTGCGGAGGCTGCTGCCCAACAAGCCCGGCTGCAGCGCATCATCAGCCAAGGTAACTTAGAGATTGAACGACGCATAGTCACCCTTAATACCCTGAGCAGTAAGATCAACAGTGCGACGAAGCTGACCAGCAGTGATGCTGCTACCCTCAAAAATACCGTCAGCGGTGACCTCACGACCCTCAATACCTTGAAGACGCAACTCGACAGTGATACGACAGTTACCGCTGCTATCACCGACGCCGAGTCTATCATTACCAATTATCGGGTATATGTACTGGTTGTTCCCCAAGTTGATCTAGTGAAGGCTGCCGACGACCAACAAGTAGCCGAAGGTAAGCTGAGTTCCCTTGCCACCAAATTGCAATCACGCATTGACGAGGAGCAGCAAAAAGGTGTGAGCGTTACTACCATGGAGTCAGCCTTGACCGACTTGAATAGTAAAGACGCTGCCGCGCAGACCATCAGTAGCAACATTGAGACGACGGTCATTAGTTTAGTCCCGAGCGACTACAACACGAACCACTCTGTACTCAGTGGTGACCGCAACCAACTGGTGAATGCTCAGACAGATATTAAAACTGCAGAGGCTGATGCGCAGACGATCATCACTCAGTTAATGAGTAGTTCATCATCGCCTTCGTCATCTTCACCGACTCCGGCTCAGCCATAGGGTTTCGTTTTTAGGCAATAAAAAAGAGCGGGTTCATCCCCGCTCTTTTGTTACTACCTGAGTGTAACGACGCTTTAGTAGCGGTTACCGCCACCGTCGTTGTTACGAGGTCGCTCTTCACGAGGACGTGCTTCGTTGACAACGATTGCTCGGCCATCGAGTTCTTTGCCGTTCAGCTGATCGATAGCTGCCTTAGCTTCTTCGTCGCTGGACATTTCTACGAAACCAAACCCCTTGCTGCGGTTGGTGTCGCGGTCAACGATAACGTTGGCTGATACAACTGTACCAGCAGTTGCGAAGAAGTCACGAAGACTGTCGTCTGTAGTAGTCCACGCCAGTGAACCGATAAATAACTTGCTTGCCATTTCTTACTCTCTCCCTTAGTGTAGCCCGAGGTAATCTGGCAAACCAGTTAGCTGCGCCTCTTGAACACGTACTTTTATACTTAAATTACTTATTAAAATCTCTAGAACCTAACAAAATGTTATTAGCAGCTTTTCTAGCACCGTCAGTGTAGCAGTCAGATCATACGATGTCAAACAGGTGTGGTGGTTCACTACATGAGCGCCACTTCTGCTGCTTGCTGCTCTCTACCGGATTCGTCTGGCCCTGCCGTAGTTCATTCCCCGCTATGGTATACATGTTGTATTTCTTGACTTTATCTTCATGCTTATGCTATGTTCTGGGGGATAATTGTACTAGTTTTTGTAAATAAATATTATTTAGTAAATAGATGGCAATAACGCCGTCAAAGGAGATAAAAATGCGTGTCACTAAAAAGGCCAAAACATTATGACACTTTACGCAGATATCAACGAAGATGAGACCTCGCAACCAACCATCGGCAGTCCAGCACCAGCAGACCATGATGTAAGTACACCGGCTGTACCACCAGCTGACACCTCGAACTCTGGTGTGCTTAGCAATACACCACCCGCAACCGACAGTACCAGCTCCGTACAATCTACGGGCGGATTCATGGGTAGTACACCAGACCCGGCTGACGCAGCCATACTTGGTGCCAATGATAGTGGCACTCAACCAGTACCTTCCGAAGGCTCCGCATCGTCTTCCATGAGTAGTAGCAGTGCGCCTGCTGGCCCAAGCCAAGCCAGTTCCGATACAGTGAGTTCGCCGTTGCCTTCAGCTTCTCCCGCTTCGACGCTGCCCGATTTAGGCAGCCCTGAAGATGTGAGCATCGGTGATAGTACTACTGATAATTCGAGCGGAGATGGTGCAGCCAGCTCCTCAGAACAATCTAGCTATCCACTCGGAACTATTGGCGCTGAAGCTGAAAAAGCAGCTTTGGGTGCAACCGGCGCCGATACTCAAACAAGCGATGCAGGAAATGATCCAACCAGTACTACCGAGCCATTGAACATAAACAACAACGAGAGTGAAAACATCCACTAGTTTTTAGGGCGTTTGGCTGGCGAGCAATTGGTCAAGCGTCTGCTGGAGATTTGGCAGTCCGGCAAATTGTAGCGTACCCATACCAACACTTTGGGCAAATTGCAGATAGCTCGGATTACCGGTGACCACTAAACAGGAGCTCGGCGGTTCGCCAATCGCTTGCAGGGCCTTGGCAAAGACCTGCTGACTGAGCAGCGGTGCCCGGATACGGAGCGCTAGTGGGCCGGCAATGACTTCGAATAACTGATTATGGGCATTAAAGTCTACGAGAATCTGGTATTCCTGAGTGCCAAGATTAGCCAGTACCCCGAGTTTCACAAAACGACCATGCAGGCTGCGCATCAGATTGGTCACCGCCGGTGTTATATCTGTTTCGCGCAATGTAAACTGGCTTTCGTCGATATCCGGCCGTGAGAGTTTAAAGCGGAATGCTTCAGCTACCGCTGCTGCCGTGGCTTCGCCAAAGAAATACTTGTCGACGACCGCCTGCAATTCCCCGACAACCAACGGACCGTTCTGTTGGGCTTGGGTGAGATAGTCCGAAAAAATATCCGGTACCCAGACGCTGTAAAAATCAAAAAAGATCGCGCGAATCATCTACCCTCAAGGATAGCAGAAACGTTAGGAGTTTTGTACTGGTGTTACCGGAGCAATCCAGCCTAGTTCAACCAGGGTAGTATATTTTTGGCGCATCTGAGCAAGCAGAAGCCTTTGGTAAGGACCGCTCAATTCCCGGAATGGTCCTGATTCTGCTACTTCTCGTTCAAAGACTGCCGTACGATGTGCTAAGTAGCCATCAATGAAATCAAAATCTAGTCTGACGCCGGCTTGTTTCAGCTGTTGTCGAGCTTGCACAGCCGTATCGTACTTTTCGGCTGCCACGCTATCCCTCAGCCGACCGGGGTCAAAGCCAAGGATAGGATTGAGGGTCTGCTGGACAAGCGGATAGCCAGCTAAGATATAAGCAGTTGCCGGGGTAACCGCTATATCCTCGGCATCTTTAGGGCCGAGGATGACATGCGTATAGAGCGGGTTAATGTCGGGACGTGATGGTCGCAGCTCGGGATCATCTTCTTTGCGCAGATTCCTGAGACTTAGTTCTTCATCATCCTGCTGATCAGTCCATTCCGGTGCACGACCAGTGCGCAGATCAATGGTAACCGCATTATGGACGGAAACTTGCACTGAGCGGGGAGTATCAGGGAGAGCATCAAAGACCTGCAGGCCAGTGTTAGCACGCTGATCTTGCGGTTCTTCCAAAAGACCGACATCCAGCCAGGTTCTACCGGGCTTCATAACGGCAACCGGCTGGCCAGCAAGCGCTCCTAAAATGCTATCAAGTTCAACAATCTTTCGTTCTGTGTCGAGTGGAGAGGGGGCTTCACTCGTATCATGCTCCCAGCCACGCACTGAGCCGATGACTTTCTGGAGGCGAGGACTATAGCCTTGGGCTCGCCTTCTCTGATCGAATTCATCAGAACCCGGTGACGGCAGACGCGGCATAACCATACTGGCAAGGTTGAGAGATAGTTCGGCAGCCCCTCGTAAGTCGTTTTCAATCATGGGGTTGTCAGAGTGTACTACCGCAGCCAACAGCTGATCTGTGGTAGCAGGACGGTGTCCTGGATCCTGATTTGCAACACTCATTTCCGACATGAATTCTGTACCTCTGTAAGTAGTCATTTGATTTAAACATTAATTAGCTACAATTGCAACTAAATTTTGCTAACTAGGCAAAATGAAGCAGTATGCTGCGAGGAAAGTACTCAGTGCTTAGTGTGCGGCGTGTTCCGCAACCAATTCCTGTATCTCTTCTTCATGTGTCCGATAATACGCAATTCCCTCTTCAACGGTTCGGTATTCGTCTCCAATTTGGGCGTCATACAAACGCTCTAGGATAACACCAAAGGCTGGCCCTGGTTTTAAGCCAAGTTGGGCAATCAGATCGCGGCCCTGAACTATCATGGGAGCTGGCCGCTCAGCTACTTTAAGCTCGAGAGATCTTTCGTACAATGCAAAAGAATGTGTCGGAGTGGTGAATGGTTTGCCGCGCGCATTCGAATCACAACGTGATACGAGATCCCAGAGACGGATACTCGCCGGTTGGAGCCGTTGGGCAAAACGTTGTAGCTGTTTGTCAGTAGGCTGCGGGTTATGCACGTGATAAAGATGATGACGTACGATAGGCAGAACAGCCTCGACAACGTCTTGCTTCATTTTTAAACCTTCCAGGAAGGACCCCGTTGGTTCAACGCCAGCTTCTTCGTGATTATAAGCAGTGATACGTTCTTGTCCACCTTTTTTACGGACCTCTGTAGTGGTCGCCTTGCCGAGATCATGGCAAAGCGCCCCAAAGAGTACGATAAGGGCTTCGTCTCCCACAAGTCCTTCCTCGCGCACAACCGTTGCCGCAGCGTCCGCGGCCAGCATAGTGTGCACCCACACATTACCCTCCGGATGCCATTCGGGTTCTTGTTCTATGGTATCGAGTACAGCGAGCTCAGGGTGAAGTTGATCTAAAATGTCTAAACTACGGGCTAAGGTAAGTCCCCCGCTCGGCCGCTCTGATTTTGTCATGAGCTTGACCCACTCTTCGCCGATTCTCTCTTGGGAAAGCTCGGTAAGATCAAGGGTCTTACATAGCTCAGCTGTAGCGGGGTGGACTTTGAAGTTAAAACGTCCTGCAAACTGCATAACCCGGAGAACGCGGAGCGGATCATCGCCAAACAATTCCATATCAGTTGCTCGCAGTGTTCGGTTACGAATATCTTCTACGCCGCCGTACTCATCAATAAGTTCACCAGTGAGCGGGTTCATGGCCAGCGCATTCATAGTGAGGTCGCGCCGGCGCGCAGCCTCTGCTACGCTCATGTGCGGATCACCTGTTACCTGAAAACCCTTGTGACCAGCAGCGACTTTAGAGTCAGCTCTGGGTATAGAAAAATCTAGGACATTTTTAGAAGCTGGGTTGGTGACTTTGGCAATGCCGAAGCTGGCACCGACTAGGTCGACCTTCCCAAATGTTGCAAGTCTGGCGCACATGGCCTCAAAGCCTAGGCCGTATACTTCCATATCAATGTCTTTGGAAGATTGCGGTTGGCCCGTTACTTGTTCTATAACTGCATCACGAGGAAAGCCGCCTACTACTAACGCAAGGCTGCCGTCTGCTTGCAAATCTTCAGCAATAGCACTGCCAAATAGTAGATCGGCAGCCAGTGATTCGTCAGCTTCGTTTGCCGCGCGAGCAGTAAATGAGTCGAGATTTAGCGCAGAGCTGCCCGTAGTTATAAAGGGTGCATGTGCTTGATGTTCACCCTGATGTTCACCACTCACACACGATGCTCCTTAAGACTAGGCTTGGTTTATAAAATCGCTGGTGGTACTTCATCAGGAGCTGGTGGTGCTAGGCCAAATTCGGCGCGGAAATCGACGAGTACTTCGTGTGCAACTGCATCCAAACCACTGCTTGCCTGATCAATAACCGTCTGAGCTTCAGTCGCAGCAGCATTTTTTATCCGAGTTGCTTCGGCTCTTGCAGGTGCCATGTGGTCTTCTCGAGCACTATATACGCTGCTGCCAAAGTGAACTGTTGAGTCAAAGAAATGTTGCATATCAGTAGTCGCCCGTTGTATAACCTGCTCACAGCCCTTACGAGAAACAGATCGTTCGCAGGTGACTGTGGCTCGCACATTCCTATCGGCATAGTCATAGCCCGGATTCGGACCGCCGTCCCCGTCTACAGAGCCACGATTTTCTTTATCCTCACAGACAGCTTTCAAAGGGCAGTCCCTAACACGGCATCGCTCAGCAGCGGCCTGACGGATTCTCTCCACCATGACCGTAGGCTCAATGCCGGCAATTCTTTCAAAATCCCCTAAGTCAGCCTCTTGATCCCCACGAGAAATTTGACCCGTAGCAGTACCTACCACCTCCACAGCTGTGACTTTTTTAACTAGTTCTGTTCTTTCAACACGCTCAACTTTGGCCGGCATAGTGTATTCTCCTTGGCAGTATTGTATTTGCATTATATAACTACAGTTTACAGATGCAAGCATAAGCAGCAACAAAAAAGCACCAGCTTGAACTGATGCGTTTTTGGTGGAGCTGCCGGAAATTGCATCCGGGTCCGCTAGTTTATCTGGTTAGTCGTCTACAGGCGTAGTTCGCTTTAAAATCTTAGGCAGTGGGTATCAAAACGAACAAACATTCCACTGCAGCAATCCTAATCTTAGCAAGCATTCGGATAGTCTACTTGAGCATCCAGAAAATATGGCGTGCCTTTGCACTATCTGGCGTCATGCGCGGCACGGCTATAGTTATTAGGCTACAGCTGTTGCGTACGGCTTGGGCAGTAGCGCAGCGAGGGTTTGCACCCCTTTTGCGTACAAGCTTGCTACCGTATCGCTAATCTTAGATGTTGCATCTAAAAATGGTGTCTATGCGCTGACAAGCGACCTGCTGATCTAACCGATAAAGTCCAACGTCGAGCTTAAAATTCAGCCCCTCGTATATGGTGGTCACTTTTTCAAGTGACGGACAACCATTGTAGCACGTTTACCCCCGTAAAGCTAGTGGTTAGGTTACAGCTTTCTTATTTGCTTGCAAGCACAAAGCATGGTTAACTGTCATCCAATTACCGAGCATTATGCGTAGATCATTCAACCAACTTGCCGCTGCAACTGCCGCTACCTTTACTTTGGCAGGTTGTGGCGTTGCTGCAAAACAACCTCCTGCAATTGATGGCTGCAATATACCGCGGGCCAAAAGTGAGTTACGGGCCGACGTTATTGATGGTAAGAATTTTGTTGCGCCACGGCTTGGTAGTGCCAGCGGAAAGTTCATCGAGGCCTTTGTGCAGACTCCTAACGTTTTCGAAAACAATCCGCTCATCTTAACGTGCAAAGGTGTTATTAAAGCATTTGCAGGTATTAACACCAAGGCGCTACATACCACCTGGCACAACAAGGTTGATCCGGTGGTGGTTATACCAGGCAGCGAAGCCAAGGGGGAGCTTGATGTAGTCGGCAGTGATGGATCACAAAACTTCACCGTTGTAGATGACATGCTCCGGTTTGATCGGAAAGATTTTGGCGACAACGCCGCACAGCCTCCTGCATTTACCAATGCAGCCGGCCACCTATTTGGGCAATCTGTAGAAGTGTCTGGCAGTCAGGGGCTGCTGGTGCTGCCACTTATTAATCAGCTGCCCAATCGGAGCGTAGCGACACCGAGCACCTCGAGCTAATCTAGGCCTAGCTCATCCCGAAAGCCATCTAGAAACCAAAGACTGGAGCAATACTTTCTTTCCAGTAAGTCTCGAGGCAGTCATCGTCTCGGCGGGAAAAGGGACGAATCTCGATGCCCAAATTGTCATTGTAACGGCGCAGACGGTAATGCCACCAAACACTGCGGATAAACAGGCCGATATCCAGATCGGGCACTTTGTTCGGCTTTAGTCTGACAGTCTGGCCTTTATGCATGACAACGTCATGCTGCGCTAGTTTCCGGACATAGTCTTCAAGGTCCTTAAAATGAGATGGACCGCCGTAGCGGTCCGTCCTGTAGTGGGCGTGAGATTGCTTAATATAGTTCTGCACCCGGCGATTATTCGGCGCATAGTCACGTTCTTGGATTTTTGCGGCCCACAAGGCGTTAATCATGTCGATGGCATCAGCCGGATTGACGTCGACGGTGAATTGTACCGAAGAACAGCGACACAGTTGTTCGAGTGATTTGCTGCCGTCTAATTCAACCCAGAGTTTGTCGCGGTCTTCTGTGGCGTAGAGCAGCGAACCATCCCAATGAATCTCCGGCGTGAAGACCGGTCGAGCATTATACTGATCGGCTACTTTGTATAGATGGTTGAGGCCATCGTGGGCACGCTGCAGTAATTCGTCAAACGTACGGCAGGGCCCAACGGCAAGTTCAATCTTTTGCACACCGAGCTCGCGCATGAGTACGCATTTTTTCGGCAGACCGTTGCTCTCAATAATGGCGTTATTAGTCTCCCGCGAAATGGGAGCACCGGTTGTCATATCTAAGAAGTCTGTTTCGATTTCGCAGCCAATCCGGCCGCCGGTTACCGTTGAGCTTGATGCACTTTTAAAATAGTCGAATAGCATAGTCTAACTCTTTTATTTGTATCTCGCGTGCCTATAAGTCCTAAGTAAATGTGACATTCGTCACAAACGCTGATTATCCTAAGTTAGCAGGTTCGGCATTACCATGTCAAGCGGTATTCAAAGACCAAGCTGATGGTCGCAGGCGCCCAGTTTGCCCGGACGGCAAACGATTTGGTGCAGCTGCTGCAGGGTGGCGATAAGTTGGAGCAGCTGATCTTCGCCAAGCCGTGCAAATTCCGGCCCGAAGCTGCGGCGCATAATGGCAGTGGCTGCTTCAGTGACTTGCATGCCAAGCGTAGTCGGTGCCGTAATGTGTTTACGGCGATTAGTCGGATCTTCTTTCGTCATTAGGAGACCTTTGCGTTTCAGCAGTTTGATCTGCCGGCTAATACTGGCCTCGGTTTGGCCAAGTGAGGTGGCAATGGTACGTTGCTGTACGCGGGGATTCCATTCCAACACCATCAATAGCTTGTACTGGCTCAGGCCAATGCCAAGCTGCTCCTGCAGTACTTGATCGTACTGCTTAGCGAGCACCTCGCTGAGGTGCTGCAATAAATAGCTGAGGTTCGTCGTTGGTCCCATATAATTTCAGTCTAACGCTGAGATACTTAACGCGTCAAGTGTGAAGCGAAATATATAGATTGTGCCACTCTTCCAGACTGAGGCTTTGGGCCCGGCGCTGCGGATCAATGTCAACCGACTTGCAAGCCGCAACTACTGCTAAGCGTTCTAGATGCAGGCCGCCGCTCAGCGTATTGAGCAAGGTTTTGCGCCGCTGGGCAAACCCAATTTTTACCAGTCGGAAAAAAGCTCGTTCATCAACGTCGGGAAACAAGGCTCGGTCACGCCGTTTTAAAATCAGGATCTGCGAATCAACTTTCGGCGGCGGCGTGAACAGTTTAGCGGGCACCACCATACCAAGATCTACCTCCCAGTAAAACTGTATGGCAACGCCAAGCAGCGACAAGTCACCGGGCTGAGCAGCTACTCGCTCAGCAACTTCTTTCTGGGTAAGCAGGGTAGCCGAGCGTGGTGGATTAGGTGTTTCGCTGAGCATCCTCAGCAGATTACTTGTCAGGTAATACGGAATATTAGCAACCACTTTGTAGTCCGGCGGCAGACTGGCAAAATCATAGGTTAGGATATCCTTGGTTTCTACAATCAGATTGTCAGCCGGTGCCCGGCTCGGCAAATCGCGGGCAAGCTGTTCGTCGAGTTCGACGGCAATGACCTGCTTGGCCTTTTCGGTCAGGAGTGTTGTTAAGGTACCGAGGCCCGGCCCAATTTCTAGCACGGTATCGGTCTTAATAAGTTCGGCAGCTGCACACATAGCCTCTAAACTGGCCGTGTCATGCAGCCAGTGTTGACCGAGTGATTTCTTCGGTAATGATGCATCTGTCACTATAACTACTACCTACAATGCTAGGCTGCACATTGTATTTGGAGGGTTATTGGTGGTTCTAAGCCGTTCCATCTTAGTGGCGTAGCAGCGGTAACATTGACCGTTGTTTGGCCGTCAGTGTGCGTACCGATAGCGCCCAGCTCCAAGCCGACTAGGTCACTGCGTACAACTGTTTGTCCAATGAGCTCTCCGAAACTTACAGGTCCGTCGGGGCCTGGTGTAGCATCTGTCGGCTTAACTTCGAAATGGTCAAGCTCATAGTCCTGATCAGCTGCCTTATAAACGAGCGCCCAGCCGCTGCTCAGCCAGGTCAGATTTCCTCCTTCAGCACTGACTGCCGGTGTAGTACCATCTACTGCAGTTTGTTTACCCACAAACACCACCGGATTGCTGCTACTTTGATCATAGTAGCCGTCGGTTTGAGTTAACTGTGCGTCAACAGTGAGCGTATTGGTTGCCTCACTCGGACAGTTCACTCCTCGGGCAACGGCTTGATTTAATAACAGGCCACCACGCTTGAGTACACCACTCTCCATCACTTTCGTAGCCGGCGGCGCACTTTTTACTGGTCCAGAATTCTCTGATTGCTGATCTGTGACGAGAACTGCCCCAAGGGTAAGTAGGAAGGCAACACTAAGAGCGTTTCGGTAAGCCCTATAGCTGTTTCCACGATTGTTCATGAAACATAGTATACAACATCATGATTTTTATTCTATTGCTGCCTGTGCGCTAGCTCGGTGGGAAGGCCGAGATGCCTGTCCGCTCGTAACATCCAGGATTCTGGGTTGCCAGGCCGCCGCTGGAACGGTTGGTATTTTCGACAATTGCTTGGTCTTGCACTGATGGCGGTGCATTGCTTGGTAAACCGCTCAGGCCGAGCCGTTCCCAAGTACCCAGTGAGAATTGATAGGCGCCATAGTAGCCATTCCCGGTATCGTCTTGGTAGTTACCGCCCGACTCACAATCTCTGAGGGCAGTCAGCCAGGTACCGAGGTTACCGGTAACCGGAGCGGTACCGATGGCTTCAATCTCGGGAACAGGCGGTGAGACTTCTACCGTCTGTAGCTGCGTTTTGGCGCCGGTGACTTCATTGACCTGATAGGTAATGAGTAAGGTGCCGGGTGAACCCTGTTGGCGGATAGCGTCGGTGCCCGATGACAGCGTCGGATCGTCAATAGTTTGTACCGGCTCGGGTATAGCCTGAGTAGCCGTGACAATTTCCGTGCCCTTGTGGAGAATAAAGATCTGCTCATTAGGAGCAACGGGCGTATTGGCAGCCGGCTGCACGGTATCACCGTTTCTCAGCACAATATGCTTTTCCTGCAGCATCTCGCCGACGGTATCGGAATGCGTCCGGGTTTCGGTCGGCGTGCCATAGAGAATTAGGCTGATCGGTACCGACGGCTTAATGGTGACGGTTTCGCCGACGGCACCGCCGCTCGTGAAGTCAGAACTCGGTGCCGTGGTCAGTTCATCTTCCGGATACAGGTTAATACCAGCTTGCTGGGCAATGGCTCGCGGCGTGGTGGCAGCACTGAAGGTAAAGGTTTTGCTGGTCCCTTCGACGATTTCAACCGGTACTGCCCGGTAAATATTGATACGGAAATCGTCACTGTTAATGTGCGTCGGTGGGGCTGGTTCGACGACGTCACCTTGGTGCAGGGTGATATGGAGCTTTTTAAGCAAGGCTCCGACGGTTGGTTCTTGGCTGGGCACTGTTTGATGGACGCCATCATGGGTCACAATTACGATATAGGCATTGCTGACCGGGTGATCCTCCCGATTAACAACCGTAAAGACCACAGCGCTGACCACCAGCAGTACAGCGAAGGTAGCGACAAGCACCGCGTAAGGGTGCCGGCTCATGACTTTCAGCTTGCGTACATGACGGGGCCACCTGAGTCTCTTGTATCGCATGAACCGTAACTGTATTTTTTGAATTCGCTTGCGCATAGACAGATATACCATTGTAACAAAATGACTTGCTCGGTAACAGACGTAACAGGGGTGAAAAAGGCGCCTAAAGCTTCTTTAGGGGGGCAAAACTTATGTTCAGCTTGCGGGCCCCTTTGCCCTTGAAATACACCACGGCATTGTCGCCGTCGATCTCCATGACCGTGCCGACGCCGAATACTTGATGCTCAACCGTATTGCCTTCATATAGTTCTGGTACGTAATGGGGCTCGTCATTCGGTGGCGCTTGCTCAGGAGCACCAAGGAGTGTGGGCGTCTCAAAACCGCTTTGACTACTCGCTGCCTGGAATTCCCCATTTATTTCGGACAAGAAGCGGCTCGGCGGATTATGCTGGGTGCCACCGTATAGCAAGCGGCTGTTGGCGTAGATCATGTAGAGTTCTTGGCGGGCCCGGGTCATGCCAACATAGCACAGCCGGCGTTCCTCTTCCATTTCGCCCTGGTCGTAAAGCGCCCGGGAATGAGGAAAGATCGATTCTTCCAGCCCGGTCATGAAAACTACGGGAAATTCCAGACCCTTGGCGGCGTGCAGCGTCATAAGGGTGACGGCATCACCGTTAAAGTCGGTGCCGTCGAGATCGCTTACCAGGGCAACCTCCTCCAAAAAGCCTTCAAGCCCAGCATCTTGATATTCCTGGGCGACGCTAAGCAGTTCACGAACGTTTTCCTGGCGGGCTTCGCCGCGGGGAGTACCGTCACTTAAGAAGTTTAAGTAGTCAATACGGCGGAGCAGCGAATCAATGAGACCAGATACACTCGCCGTCTCGGCCACCTTTCTTAACGCGTTAAGTATATCGCTGAGCTGGCTGAATGACTGCTTGGCTTTCGGGGTTAACTCCATACAGGTGTCTACCTGCTCTATAGCAGCATGCAAGGTAAGCTGCTGTGCTCCTTGCCAGGCAAAAAAGTTTTGCAGGCTCTTGGCCCCAATACCCCGGGCGGGCACGTTGACGATACGTTCAAAGCTCACCCGATCATCGGGCTGGAAAATAAGGCGGAGGTAGGCCAGTAAATCTTTAATCTCTTTACGGTCATAGAAGCGGACGCCGCCAACGACCCGATACGGCAGCCCGTAGTGTACGAAGGCTTCTTCAATAGAGCGGCTCTGGGCGTTGGTGCGATACAGCACAGCATAATCCTTAAGGTGGTACTTACCGCTGTCGACACCGAGATGCACCCGTCGAATAATGGCCTCCCCT
>Ga0210398_10001711_pt1 | contig 22111 bp, 22 predicted proteins | sample IncBWC4OmetaG_FD_161047 | JGI IMG/M metagenome (GOLD analysis project Ga0210398, IMG submission 161047) | Forest soil microbial communities from Barre Woods Harvard Forest LTER site, Petersham, Massachusetts, United States - Inc-BW-C-4-O | ecosystem: Environmental > Terrestrial > Soil >...
GCGAAGCGCTTGTTGGGCTATGCGCAGGATTTCGTCGTCGGATTGATTGAGGATTTCGGGATCGCGGGCGCCGCCCAGGAAACAGCGGATCAAAGCGCGGTCTGGGGGGGCGCGGTGGGGAAATTTGTTATGGACGAAGGTTGCGGCCAGCAGGCGCTTGCCTTCACTACGCGGGACTAGAAATCCGAAGCCGGGTGGAAGGCTTTGCCGGACTTGCCGATTGTAGGCGAGCGCGACAGTGACGGAAGAAGTGTATTCGATGGCGGCGAGAGCGCTGGTTAGTTGGGCGGGCAATCCGAGGCGAGCGGCGACTGGGGCGGAAGTCGAGATGATCACGGCGTCGAATTGATCTGAGGCATAGCCGGCGGAGACCAGCCAACTGGCGCCCTGCTGTTGAATGGCTTGCACTGGAGTATTGATGTGCAGAGTGGCGGGAGGCAGGTGGGAAATGACTGCGTCCGCCATTTGCTGCATGCCGTTTTTCAAAGATGTGAAGATCGGCTTGCTGCTGAGGGCATCTGCTTTTCCCCGGGCTGAGAGCATGGCGCGACCGAGGCTGCCGTGGCTGGCTTCCATATCGGCAAAACGGGGCAGAACGGCACACAGGCTGAGCTTGTCGGCCTGGCCTCCGTAGACGCCGGAGAGCAATGGGTCGGCGAGGCGATCGACCACTTCCCTGCCGTAGTGGCGCTCGACAAAGGAAGCAACGCTCTCGTCTGTTGCGGACTTTCTCTTCGGGTGAAACCACTCTTGCATCATGCGGAACTTGGTGCGGGTGGAAAATAATGGCGACCAGATAGCGGGCAGCATTTTGGTGGGGACCATGAACATGAGGCCGTCGGGCATGGGGACGAGACGGCCGTTCACCAAGATGTAGGTCTTGCGATCGCGGTCGTTGGAGCCGATGAGTTGATCGGCTAATCCGACTTCGCGGCAGAGGTCGGTAGCCCAGGGTTTTTCGGTGAGGAAGGAATCGGGGCCGGCTTCGACGAGGCATCCGTCGATGGATTCGGTGAGGAGGACGCCGCCGAGGCGTGGAGAGGATTCGAAGAGTGCATACTCGACCGCGAGGCCAGCGCGGCGGTGCTTTTCGAGAGCGAAAGCGGCTGAGAGACCTGAGATGCCTCCGCCGATGATGGCGATGCGTTTCATGTGAAACTGCTGACCAGGTCGGCGAGGGCGGCGGTGAGCAAGGGCGAGTCGTTCAGCGATTCGGCGCGGGTCAGGCGCATGCCCTGCTTCTCGGCGAATTGTTTGAAGCTGATGTCGATGTCGTAGAGGACTTCGACGTGGTCGCAGAGGAAGCCGATAGGTTGAATGAAGACGGCTTTGTGGCCATTCTTCTTCAGGCCGAGGATTGTGTCTTCTACGGTGGGGCCAAGCCAGGGGCCTCCGGACAAGCCTTGGCTCTGAAATGCGAATGTCCAATCTTCGGGTGCCAAGGCGGCTTGCTTTGCTACTAACACCGCGGTTTCTTTGGCTTGGCGCTCGTAGGGATCGCCTTCAGTGACGGTCCGCTGGGGGACGCTGTGGGCGGTGAAGATGATCGGGACATTTGGCGGCCGGCTGGCACGGAGTTTTTCGGCGAAGGCTTGGATTAATAGAGGATGATCGTGCCAGGAGTCGACGAAATCAATGGTGAACGGTGGATTCTCTTTGGTTAGGGCTGAGCGGTAGAGGCCAACGCTGGTGCGGGAGTTTTGTGGCGCGAGACAGATGACTATGGCGTGGGTCACGCCGTCGGTGACCATGGTACGGACGGTGTCTGCGATGTAGGGATGCCAGTTGCGCATGCCGACGTAGATTTTGAGGCCGAGTTTGTGGGCCAGGAGTTCAGCTTGTTTCTTGGTTAGTTCGGTGAGCGGGGAGCGGCCGATCAGGCTGTAGCGGTGTTGGATTTCTTTAATAGATTCTGGCGGAACGGGACGGCCTCCGGTTACGCGCAGGAGGAACTCAGGGATTTGGTCGACGGAGTCGGGGCTGCCGTGGGCCAGGAGCAGGACGGCGGTGGTCACGGGATTGTTGGCTTGGTTCAAAATCAAAGTCTCAACCACAGAGGGCACAGGGGTTCACAGAGTACCCCGATCCCGCACGAATTTTGCTAATGCCTTTACGTTTTCTACTGGGGTTTCGGGCAAGATGCCGTGACCCAGATTAAAGATGTGGCCGGGGCGACCCGCGGCGCGGCGAAGAATGTCTTCGGCGCGAGATTTGAGTTGGGGCCAGCTGGCGAAGAGCAGCACTGGATCTAGATTGCCCTGCACGGCTTTCTTGTTGCCCAGTTTGGCCCAGCCTTCATCGAGCGGGATACGCCAGTCGAGGCCGATTACGTCGGCGCCGGTTTCCTGCATCGAGGGTAGGAGCGTGGCAGTGTCGGTGCCGAAATAGATTACCGGTGCGCCCGTGGCTTGGAGTTTCTTCACCAGTTCGGTAGTGCGTGGCAGCACGTAGCGGCGATAGTCTTCTACGCTGAGGCAGCCAACCCAACTATCGAAGATCTGGATGGCATCGGCTCCGGCGCGGACCTGCTCGGCGGCGTATTCGGAGGCGACTGCTACCAGCTTGCGCAGGAGTTCGTCCCAGGTTTCGGGAGACGAGTACATCATCTTCTTGGTGTGGACGTAATTGCGCGAGCTGCCCCCTTCAATCATGTAGCTGGCGAGAGTAAAAGGCGCGCCACAAAAACCGATTACCGGAAGATGATCGCCGAAGTGACGACACACGAGGCGGATGGCTTCGGAGACGTAGCCGAGATCGGCGGCTTGGTCGGTGCGAAGGTCGATCACGTCTTCCCTGCCCCGAATTGGCTTCTCGATGACTGGACCTTCGCCGGGAGAAAAATGAAATGGCATGCCCATGACTTCGAGGGGGAGAAGCAGGTCGGCGAAGATGATGGCAGCGTCAACTCCGAGGATTTCGGCGGCGGTGATGGTGACTTCGGAGGCGATTTTGGGCCGCTTGCAGATTTCGATCAGGGAATACTGCTTGCGGACGGCGCGGTATTCGGGCATGTAGCGTCCGGCTTGGCGCATAAACCAGACCGGAGTGCGATCCACGGGTTGGGCTCGGCAGGCTCTTACGAAGCGAGATTCAGGGGCAGACATGCAGCTTTAAATCTAGCATTTTCAGGCAATCCATTGGGCGACAAGGGCGATAAAGGCCATCGCACCACGATGACAACTCTACCAATTGCCCTTTCGAGTGAGGGGCATCAAGAGAGATAACGTCGGGCTACAGGGAGGTAGGCCTATGATTTAGGGAGTCGGACAGAGGAGGTGCTGGCATGGCAGCGAGCCAGGTAGTTTTGTATTTCGAGAGGCAAGAGGATGCCGTGCTGTTTGCCCTGGCGGCTAGTTCGGCGATGTCGGCTGAAGGATCGACGCGGGTAAAAGAGGCGGGCGCCAGGATTGCAACCGAGGTCTGCAAAGCCAGCCGGATTACCACCGAGGGAGTGTTGAACAGCGGTGAAGAGGAAGAAGTGCCGCGACAAAGGGTCGCGTAAGTTGGTTTAGTCTGACCAAGGTTGGGGACGGCGGTCCCAGCGGTGCTGGCGCAGGGTTTGTAAGAGTGAGGCATCCAGCGGGCCGGCATCGCTTACGGCAAGATTTTGATGTACGTGATTGGGGCGCCTCATGCCCACGATGGTCGTGCTCACGACCGGATTCGAAAGAATAAAACGCAACGCCATCTCGGGCAGGGTCATGCCCTTCGGCGGAACTTTCTTCAGTTTGTCTACCCGGGCTACGGTATTAGTCAGATTCTCCGGGCCGAAGTAAAGGGAGCGCCAGTCGTTTTTCGGGAACCTGGTTTCGGCAGTCAGTTCACCGGCGAGGCTGCCTTCGTCGAGCGGGACGCGGGCGATGACGCCGATGTTCAACTCGCGGCATACGGGAAACAGGTGGTCTTCGGGAGACTGGTCGAAGATGTTGTAGATCACCTGGACGGCGTCGACCAGGCCGGTGCGCAGGGCACGAATGCCGTTCTGCGGCTCCCAGCGATTTAGGCTCAGGCCAAAGGAACGGATCAAGCCGTCGCTTTTTAGCTTCTCGACTGTCTTGCGGAAGTCGGGCTCGTCGGTCCAACTGTCATCCCAGACGTGGAATTGAAGTAGATCGATGGAGTCGGTCCCGAGCTTTTCGCGGATCATGCGAGCGTATTTGAAGATATGATCGGCGGGAAAAACGTCGTGGTATTTGTACTGGGCCGAGGCTGGCCATTTGTCGTTCAGCGGCGGGATCTTGGAGGCGGCATAGAGACGCTTGCCGGGGTTGCGGGAGAGAATCTGTCCGAGCAGGGCGTCACTGTGGCCATTGCCGTAGGCCCAGGCGGTGTCGAAGAAGTTGCAGCCGAGATCGACGGCTAGTTGCAGGGCGGCGAGGGATTGGGCGTCGTCGGAGCCGGTCCAATCGCCCATGCCCCAGAGGCCGTGGGCGATTTCGCTGATTTCGAGGTTGGTGCGGCCTAGGGTGCGGTGGTTCATGGGTGGTCCGCTGAGGTGGTCGGCTTTGGGTACTTTAATGGGGAAAAGCTTTTCACCGCGAGGGGCGCAAAGGGTTCGCAAAGATCGCGAAGAACATCCCACGCTTCACCTAATTCAGACGGCGTGATTGACAGATTCGCCCGACCCTTCTTAACATAGGAGTTCACTCCGAAGCTCCCGAGGACGGATCGTTTCACGATGTGTGCGTTGCGCATCTTACCTTTTACAAGCAAATCCTATGATCTCAGTCAAACAGCTTACCAAGAAGTACGCGCGTAACCTTGCGGTTGACAACATTTCTTTCGAGGTCCAGAAAGGCCAGATTGTGGGCTTTCTGGGGCCGAACGGCGCCGGTAAAACGACTACCATGCGCATGCTGACGTGCTTTATGCCGCCCACGTCGGGCGGTGCGACGGTGGCCGGATTCGACGTGCTGGAACAGCCGCTCGAAGTCAAGAAGCGGATTGGGTATCTGCCTGAGTCTCCGCCACTGTACCCGGAGATGGAGACTGGCGAATATCTGACGTTTGTAGGCAAGCTGAAGGGTTTGTCCGGCGCGGAGCTTAAGAAGCGAGTGGATTACGTTTGCGACCGGTGTGCGGTTGCCGATGTAAGAAACAAGCTGCTAGGGCGGCTCTCGAAAGGATATCGGCAACGAGTGGGATTGGCGCAGGCGATCATTCACAATCCGGATGTGCTGGTACTCGACGAGCCGACGGCCGGGCTTGATCCCAAGCAGATTAACGAGACTCGCGACCTGATCAAAGGGTTGGCGGGCGATCACACGATTATTTTGAGCACGCATATTCTGCCGGAAGTCGAGCAGACCTGTGAGCAGGTGGTCATTATTAGTAAAGGCAAGTTGGTGGCCACGGATTCGGTTACGAACCTGCAAAACCGGGCGCGAGGAGCGGAATCGCTGTTGGTGGAAGTGGGAGCGCGGGATGGAGCGGTTGACGCCGCGCTCGTGGTAGCCCGGCTGCAACAGATTCCGGGAGTGAGCCGTGCCCAACTCAAGACCACGCACGGAACCCGCAACGTGTATGAGGTGGAAAGCCAAAAAGGGTTTGTGCGCGGGGAGCTGGCCCGCGCGGTGGTGCAGGCGGGATGGGACTTGAATGAGTTGCGTCCGGCGGCGGTGAGCCTAGAAGAAATATTCCTGCAGCTCACCGGGACGGACGCGGCGAGCAAGGGGGCAGAGTAAATGAGGAATATCTGGATCATCTGGCAAAAGGAGCTGCGCAGCTACTTTGTTTCGCCGATTGCGTATCTGCTGTTGACCATGTTCGCGCTGATTTTTGGGTTCTTCTTTTGGAACGCCTTGGGCTACTTCGTGATGATGGGCATGGAATCGCAGATGCGAGGCCAGCCGATGCCGATGAACATCAACGAAGAAGTGATCCGGCCGCTGCTGTCGAACGCCAGCGTGATTGGGCTGTTTTTTGTCCCCATGATTACCATGCGCTTGTTCGCTGAAGAGAAGCGCAGCGGGACGATCGAGTTACTGGTGACGTCGCCGGTCCGCGATATCGAGATTATTCTCGGTAAATGGCTGGCGGCGCTGACCATGTATGCCTGCATGCTGCTGTTTGTCGCGCTGAACTTTGCTTTTCTTTTTAAGTACGGAAACCCGGACTGGAAGCCGCTGGCCATCGGCTATCTGGGCCTGCTGTTACAGGCGGGCGGATTGCTGGCAATTGGCACGTTCATTTCCACACTGACGAAGAACCAGATCATTGCGGGGGCGGCGACGTTCGGAGTTTGCCTGCTGCTGTGGGTGCTGGAATGGGTCAGCGGATATGAGACTGCGACCTGGGCGCAAGTGCTGGCCTACATGTCCGTGATTACGCACTTCGAGTCATTCGGCAAGGGCGTGCTGGATATGAAGGATGCGATCTATTACTTAACCGTGATTTTCCTGGGGCTGTTTTTCACCGCGCGGTCCATGGAATCTCTGCGCTGGAGGTCGTAAGTGAATACAGAGTTACTGAAAGCGAGACAGACCCAGTACGTAGCTTACGCCACGATGTATGTGGTGGTGGTGCTGACTGCGGTGGTGATCGCGAATTTTCTTGCCAACCGGCACGACAAATCCTACGACGCGACTGCGAACAAACGCTACAGCTTGTCGGAACAGACGGCGAAGATCGTGAAGGGACTAAAGCAGGACGCGAGCATCATTTACTTCGATCAAGCAACGCGGTTTTCCCACGCGAAAGACCTGCTGGGCGAGTATTCGAATCTTTCTCCCAAGATTCACGTGGATTATGTGGATCCGGACAAAAATCCACAGGTGACGCGCGAGGCCGGGGTCACGAACTACGGAACGGCAATCGTGCGGGTTGGGGCCAATAAGGAAGAAGCCAAGAGCTTCACCGAAGAGGGCATCACTGGGGCAATTATCCGGACGTTGAAGCATACGACGCGCACGGTTTGTTTTGTGGCGGGCAGCGGCGAGCATCAGATCGACGATTCGGAGCGCAACGGTTATTCGAAATTCAAGGACTTGCTGGGCAAAGATAATTATGTGGCGAAGCCGGTTGACCTGCTGCAAAAGGCAGAAGTACCGGGCGATTGCACGGTGCTGGTGGTGGGAGGGCCGACTCGCGATTATCAGCAGCCGGAAGTGGATGCCATCAAGAAGTATGTGGAGGACGGCGGACGGGCTTTGTTAATGCTGGATCCGCCACTGAAGATTGGCCGCTCGATGACCGCTGACAACGATGCGTTCACGAGCCTGCTGCAAAGCTGGGGAGTGACGGCGGAGAAAGATTTGATTCTCGATCTCAATCCGATTGGGCAGTTGCTGGGAGTAGGGCCGCAAGTGGCGCTGGTGAGAAATTATGCTTCCCATGCGATTGTCGATGGTATGAAGGGGACGGCGACCGGGTTTCCGCTCTCGCGTTCTTTGGAGATCAAGAATGGAGACAAGACTTCGATACAGAAGTTGTTTGATTCGTCGGATACCAGTCTGGCAACGAGCAACTTAAGTTCGCCGGCGGTGGATCCGAATGATCCGAAGAACAAGAAAGGGCCGCTGACGATGGCGGCGGCGGCTACTTACGACACCGGGAAGCAGGATTCGCAGGGGCGGTTTGTGGTGGTGGGAAGTTCGTCGTGGGCGGCGAATTCGTTTATTAGCTTCAATGGGAACAGCGATCTGGCATTGAATGCGGTGGACTGGTTGTCGTCAGATGAAGATTTGATTTCGATTCGTCCCAAGGAACAGGAAGATCGCCGCATCACGATGACGCAGTCGCAAGTGAACTGGGTGAGGATCACGAGCCAGTTTTTGCTGCCGCTGCTGGTGATCGTGATGGGAGTTTCGGTGTGGTGGAAGAGGAGATAAGTTTTCGACGGTTCGGCGGGCGTGAAGACAGATGAGACTACGTGGGCTGATGGTTGCGATTTTGGTTCTGGCGGGTTTGACGGGTGCGCTGTACTGGTCGAATCGGCAGAAACCGGCGGGGACGGCGGAGGCGTCGGCTGATGCTCCGCCGAAGATCCTTACGCTTAAGCAAGAAGATATTTCGAAGATCGATTTGAAGAAAAAAGGTGGGGATGAGTTGGTGCTGGCGAAAGATGGATCGGGAAAATGGCAGATTACTTCCCCTCAGCCGTTGGGCGTAGAGCAGAGCACAGTTTCTCCGATGCTTTCGAGCCTGTCGACGCTGACCTCGGAGCGGCTGGTGGAAGAGAAAGCCAGCGATCTGGGACAGTATGGCTTGAGCGATCCAGCACTGGTGGCGACGATTACGGAAAAGAACAACAAGACGCACGAGTTGCTGCTGGGCGACCAGACGCCGGCGGGGAGTGCGGTTTACGCGAAGCTGGACGGGGATCCTCGGATCTTTATTATTGCCAGCTATAACAAGGGCAACATCGATAAGAGCGTAAATGATCTGCGGGACAAGCGGCTGCTGACGGTGGATGCGGACAAGATCAGCAAAGTGGAGTTGATTGCCAAGAAAGAAGACATTGAATTCGGGCGGAATAAGGACGGCTGGCAGATTGTGAAACCGAAGCCGTTGCGGGCGGACGGTCCACAAGTGGAAGAACTGGTGCGCAGCTTGACCGAGGCCCGAATGGATTTGGGCGGTGCTGAGCAGGACGCGAAGAAGATCGCGTCGGCGTTTGCGTCGGCAACTCCGGTGGCTACGGCAAGAGTGACGGCGGAGTCGGGAACGCAAGAATTGCAGGTGCGCAAGAACAAGGATGACTACTACGCCAAGTCGAGCGCGGTGGAGGGTGTGTACAAGGTTGCGGGCACGGTCGGCAAAGGGCTGGACAAAGGTCTAGAGGATTTTCGGAATAAGAAGCTGTTCGATTTGGGATTCAGTGAACCCAACAAAATCGAGATTCGCGACGGGACCAAGAATTATTTTCTGACTCGTGGCGGAGACGATTGGTGGAACAGCAGCGGCAAGAAATTGGATGTTGAGAGCGCACAGTCAGTGGTGGACAAGATCCGCGACCTATCCGCCAGCAAGTTTGTGGATTCTGGATTCACCACGCCTGCGATCGAATTGACGGTGACGTCCAACGACGGTAAGAAAGTCGAAAAAGTGCAGGTTGCGCGGAAGGACGCTGCGTATATCGCGAGACGGGAAGGCGAGGCGTCGTTGTACGAAGTGGATGCCCAGGCAGTAACTGGTTTGGAAAAAGCGGCTGAAGAGATGAAGATCGCGGCGGTCCCGCCTAGCAAGTGAGTTAGCCGGCGCCGGCCGGCTTCGAGTTCCCGGATTGCGCCCGCGCTTCCAGAAACTTTTCCAGTTCTTCTCGATCTTCGGGCAGCATTTTATCGAACCGGATCCCGTTTCCGACCTGGGGATCGTGGGTGACCACGGTGGCGGCGACGAGCAAGGTATTCTCCAACTGCAGTTTCAGATCAAGGGTCGCGCCTATCGGGAACGGGAACATGGTTTCAATGTAACAACCGCCGGCGCTCAGGTCGGCGGTGGCGCCTCGGATGGGAGCGGGGCCTCCTTCGACCTCGATTTCGACAGGGACACGAACCTTGAAACGGGGAGAATCGCGGCGATCGTGGTCAGGCATGGTCACTGTCCGTGTCAACCGGGAATGGGCTTTCGACTGTGGATACTCCATGTTAGTGCGGAGTAATTGTGCATTCAAGGGCGGACGGTGTGGAACTCGGCACAGCGGATGGGTTGGGTCAAAATTGTCTGCCTGAGAGTTTTGGGTTGGCGAAACTGAGAGGCCGGGAGCGATGGCTGGGGGCCCGTGGCAAATCTTCGGTATCTGAACTAGAATTGGTTGCAGCCGATTCATTCCGCGCCGGAGAGGTGGCAGAGTGGCCGAATGCGGCGGTTTGCTAAACCGTTGTACGGGCTAACACCTGTACCGAGGGTTCGAATCCCTCCCTCTCCGCCAGAACTCCCGTATATCGTTCTGACAAAGAGATTTCCTGTTCATGGTCCATCGGGGTTTCGCTTCCTTGTCCTGCCCCAACGAGCCTTTTTTGCTGCACAGTTGCTGCACAGTTAGCTTCGAGAGTTTTCATTGCCACCGTGGCGTCCTCGGAAACCATCTTCACGTAAATGTTCATCGTGGTCGTCACATTCGCGTGTCGAAGGATTTGCTGGATGACCTTGTCGGGGACTCCCAGTCGGTTGAGGTTCGTGGCCAACCCGCGGCGAAAGGCATGCCACCCATACCACGGTAGCTGTGCGGCTTCGAATGCGGGCCGGATCACGTCCGTCGCGAGAGCATCCAAGTTCAGGGGTTTCCCTTGCGGGCTCCGCAGGATGTACCCCTGACGCGGATTGCCTGAACGTGCTCGGTGTCTTTCGAGAAAAACCCTTAACTGTGCAATGACCGGAATGGCCCCTTTGCTCTTCTCCCGCTTCGGTTCGTCCACATGGCTTCGCCATACTGCCTGCTTCACCCTGATGGAAAAACCGTCGTAGTCTTCCCAGAGAAGACCGCGGATTTCACCCTTGCGAGCGCCCGTGAACACCGCTACTGCGACTGCGGTAGCGGCTGGTTCGGGAAGGACGCCGAGCATTTGCACTTCCTCCTCAAGCGAGTATGCATGGGTCTCACCGCCGGGACGAGCCCTAGGAAGTTCGACCTCGTGCATGGGGTTAGCCGTGTCGAGCACTCCCTGTCGTCGTGCATAACGGAACACGCCGCTAAGAAAGTGTTTGATGTGGCCCAGCGAAGTGCGGCACAGATCTTCCTGACGGGCAATGGATAGCAACATTTGCTCGCAGTCGAAGGTTCTATACTCGCGCAACGCTCTCTCTCCATTCGGTTTGACGTAACGTTTCCAGAGGTTGCGGTAACCGCGATAAGTCGACCGACGTTTCTGTTGCTCCGCATAAGGAAAATACACGGATTCGATAAATCGGTTCAGACTCATCGTGCTCTCCGCTACCACCACGCCATCGTTGAATGGCCGAAGTGTTTTCTCGGCCAATTGTTCGACGGAACGTTTCGTACGATATGGTCCGATGGCTTGCGCGAGTCGGCGGCACTTTTGAAGGCGCTTGAAACTTCCATCCTCAAGTACCACATCTTCGCGATACCGGACATACCAAAACCCACATCTTAGAAATATGTGACCTGCCTGTTGCTGACGGGCTCTTTTCATCCCTACTCCTTTCATCGAGTCCGTCCCAGGCGCCTGTTGTTCCCCATCACTATACGCCGCCGAATCCACAATTCAAGGGCAGGACTGCCCCACAAAAAGCGGACATACTTGCCTAAACTTACGTGGGGCAAAGGATCTTCGGCGCGTTTGCGGACTTGTTCACGAATCCAAGAAACTGGGACATTCCATCTGCGCGCCAGTTCCTCGCTATCGATGAACTCGCAGGCTTCGACTCGCTGCGAACTGGTATCGGTTCGCGGCCGCTCATTTTCATCGAAGGTCTGGGGGAACGACTGCTGAGAAGGGATGTTTCCGGTTGAACTCGTCTCTGTGTGGCTCTTATCGTGCATACGGACCTCCGACACGCCTTGCATAAGCGATGTAGCCCGACAGGTTGTTTCTGAGAAATTCATCTTCGATGTGCGCACGACGCTTGATGAGTAGCACGAAGCCTGCGGCAGGCATCAAGGCGATCCATGACCCGATCGCAAGAGCGCTGGCCGGAACGGAAATGGACATAGCGAAGTAGCCTGGATGCCGCATGAGCCGGTAGGGGCCCGCCAGGATGAGATGGTGACCTCGTTCTGTCTGGATTTGCACAACAGGTGAAAAGAAAGGATTAACGATCATGGCCCAAGTCTGAAACGCGCCACTGACTAGGAATAGGGCAAGGGCCAAGTGGCGAACCGGAGGAGGCGCGTTAAAGCCTTGGCGGCAGTGCCCTACAGAGAAGCCGGCGACGGTCAAGGTAAGCAGGAAGAATAGACCTGTGGCGAGTCGCGAATCATCGGTGCCTGGCTGGCTGGGCTTGGCGCGCTCTTGAGCCAAGCAGGGGTCTACGGCGAGCATCGTAACCAGCAGCAGAAGTGAGAATGCGAGAAGATAGTTTCGGAGGGAGGCGATGCGGAGGGTGCCCGCGGACAGGAAGAAAAGGGCCGCGATTGACGCTGTAATAAGCGCCCATCGGGTGAGAAGACGTGGTGTTCGGATTCTCATTGTTACTCCCCCCGCACAAAGAGTTGTTTCAGTTGGTAGCGGTCGGTGTCGGAGTTGTATCCGACGATCTCCAGAACTTCTGAGACGAATCGTGTTCCGGGTCGCCGTTCGATGTGGACGAGCAGGTTGAGTGAGTCGGCGATGTTGCTTTTGATCGCTCGATAAGGTAGTTCGACATTGCTTTGCAGAACGCAACTGGTAAAGCGGCTTATGGCTTGCAGAGCGGAATTGGCATGAACTGTCGAGAGCGTTCCTGAATGCCCAGTATTGAGAAGCTGTAGCAAGTCAAACGCTTCCGGTCCCCGAATCTCTCCGAGCAGAATTCGGTCTGGACGATGGCGGAGGCTCGCTTTAAGCAGCTCACGGATGGTCACTGCGGGAAATCCGTTCTGCGCGACCCGCGCTTCGAAGCGGACAAGGTTTGGGGCGCTGATCTGAATTTCTGCGGTGTCTTCGATGATGAGAATGCGCTGGTGGGCGGGAATGAATTGCCCCAGTATGGTCAGCAGAGTCGTTTTCCCTGTGCCAGTTCCCCCTGAGATGAGAATGTTTTGACGGACTACGACGGCCTTTTGCAGGGTAGCTGCAAGTTCGCGGGTGATGGTGCCAACGCGGATCAGGTCTTCGATCCCAAAGTGTTTTGCATTGAACTTGCGGATTGTAAGCGTGACGCCATGCAAGCTGCAGGGTGGGATGACAGCGGCAACGCGGCTGCCATCCGGCAAGCGCGAGTCGAGGACTGGTTTTTCCTCTGAGATGTCATCTCCCAAGCGACGCGCGATGTTCTTGACGGCGACTTCGAGAGACTTGGGGCTGAGAGTCAAATCTGGGATCGCTTCGACTCTCCCTGAACGCTCGATGAAGACATGCTCCGGACCGTTCACCATGATCTCGCTGATTTCCGGGTCGAGAATCAGATGTTGAATGGGTTTCAGAAACGGCAGGATCAACTCGAAGCCAGTCGTTGTCATTAGAGTTCCCCATCGGCCAACTGGCGGAAGTACGACTTGTTCACGTCGTTGTAGTAGGGCTTCAAGTACATGAAGGTCGGCGGTAAGGGGTTTAGCCCGTCATAGGCCAGAGTCACGCACTGGGCGTTTTTCAACTCGGTAAAGGTCTTGAAGTCGAAGCGGAAGTCGCTGAGGGTGTTGTAGCTCTTGGAGGTCGTGACATTGGCTTTGTGTGCGAGGGCCTTGCCGGTCCAGAGGCTCACGCGGGCGTCGTGTCCACTCTCCGAGATGTTGTAGTTGACCTTCCACTGGTCTTCTCTGCCGCAGAGTTCGCTGGCGATCTTGGCGGAGAGTTCATCGGAAAGCGCAAGGAAGATCTTGGTACGAAAGGTCTGCATGAGGGTTCGCCAGGTCTCACCGGGTAAGGTTGAGCGGAGAGAACTGATACTTTGGGTGGCAACGATGGGAATGCACTTGGGCTGACGGGAGAGGGCGAAGAATTTCTCATCGCCCGTCGGATCATTCTCCCCGACTGTGGCGAAGTGTTGGTATTCATCGCAGATGAAGAACACCTGCCGGAAGTGCTGCCTCGGATTGGCTTCGATTTTGGGAATGCGGTTGACTACAGCGCGTTGGAAGTCGAGCTTCATCATGACGCCGATGGCCTTGGCCAGACCCGGATTGAGCGACACAGGAAAGTTGAGAGCGCAGACCTTGCCGGCTTCGATCAGCTCGTGGAACGGAGGCAAGGGTCGTCCGTACCGGCCGTCCGCGTTGAGCTTGGGGTCGTAGCACTCCTTCGGTGGACAGAAGGTCCGTTTGACCATCGGGTTGTCGTCGAACAGAGACAGAAATACGGAGATACCTTCGACAATTGACGTGCGCAGTTTGTTCTCGATGCGCCGCCAGTCGTGGTAGAACCAACGTTTCACGCCCTCAAGAATTTCCTGTTTCAGCGCATCGGTGCCTCCGGGCGGAGGAACGAGCCTGCACTCGTACTTCAGCGCTGGCGTGCTAAGGGCTTCGATCAATGGCTTGGACTCGGTCGCTCTGTGGTTTCCGCTCGGACCATCTGGCACAAACCCGAAGGCTTCAAGTTCGGGATGGGCACGGAAGATGACATCGTCAACCAGCACGAAGCGTTCTCCGGCGATGCGCCGCTCGGCTTCTTGAATGCGAGATTCCAACAATTCTGGATTGATCGCGCATTCGTACACGTCGAACAGCGTTACGTAGTCGTATGCGACTTTGTGCAACTGGATGATGAACTTGACGAGGTTCGTGTAAGCCTGCTGCCAGAAAGGCTCCTTGCCCTTGCCGAACAGATTGCTCAGGAGCGATGCGATGTTGTATGCGAGCGCGTAGGCATCGAGGTTGTTGTAGAGAGGGTTGTAGCGGTAGTCGGCGTTGAGGTTGACTTCGACGTAGTCTGTCTCGCGTCCGTGGCGCGTGAGGATGTCCTTGACCTTGCGGCAGAAGTCACCTTTGACTTCGAGCACGAGTCCGCCGATGCGTTGGTCGGGGTCGCTGGCGCGGTAGGCGATGAGTTGCTCGGCATATGGATACATACATCCGCTGGTCTTTCCCGTGCCGATCGCTCCAAAAATGGCGATGCCCGTGAACAAGCCGCGCTCGGGAATAGCAAGCCAATAGGGATCTGCCGAAGGAGCGGCTCTCCTTGGGTCGTGGATCTCACCGAGCACCAAGAACAGGTCGCTGCGGGCAGCCGCGTCGGGATAAGGCGGCAGCTCTTTGGGTTTCAGCTTCCGAGATGGCCGGTAGGCGAAGATGTAAAGACCGGACAAGACAAGCGAGTATGCGATATACGGCGTGGTGAAGAGGAACAGGGTGTAGGTGTATTTGAAGCCCAGGTAGATGGCTGGCGCCCGCAAGGCGATCAGATGCAGCATGAGGTCATCGGCGGGGAACGGCCATCGAAAATAGAGAGTCAGCCCTGTTATGCAAGCGAGTACATAGGCCACCAGACCCTTTGAACCGAGCACGCGCTGAATCACACGGCCTCCTGTCGCTCGGAGGTATTGGGCGCTTTTGCTGACCCTCCGCGTCGGGTTGCACTTGTCTTTCGCAAACTCGGTTCGGAACCGCGCATGGGGTTCTTCTCCAGCCACTCGCGGAAGTCGCTGTCCTTCTTGAAGACGAACTCCAAAGCCTGGCTGATTACGTGATCGGCGGTGTGTGCGCTGATGAACTCGGCGTAACGCTCCATCGTGACTGCAAGAGTTTCATCGAGCCGGATGTAGTATTTGCGTTTCGCAACGGTTGGTTCTGGCGGCTTAAGCAGCGGCATGGCAGGTCCTTTCCGTGGTTGCTCGATCTGTGGCAATAACTGCCAGCAAGCTCTGGCAGTATTTGTCCGAAGGTTCTGGCAAGAATTGCCAACGAATGTTGGCAAGCACATGTGTGTGAGAGACGCGGCAAAAAACGAACAGGCGACAGCGAAGCCAGTTCACCGTGGCCGGGAGCGACCCCCGAAGCCCGAAGGGATTTTGGCGTGATAGCAGCGCCAAAAATGGGGTCGCTCCCGGCCACAAAATGTTTTTTGCCGCGTCGAGATTTGGTTTCTTGAGCATTGCACTTGGTTCCTTTTCAATGCCTTGGCTCATGTGCCCGTAGGAGCAGAACTAGACCGGGAATTAGACCCTTGGTTTTCAAATGCCGGTCTGATCGGGGCGCAAGTTACACCTCGGAAGATGTCATAGTTGTTCGGCAACAAATGAGTAGAAAAACTCCTCTTTATGCTGGCTTCTGAATCACCGAATTGAAGTTCCAGATCCTGCTGCGAAACGGTTCCTGTTGACCATTTCCGATAGAGAGACTCGAAGAACTCGCCTTTGAATCGGTTATCTCCATCTCGCAAGAAGTCGCGGTCGGCACGGGTCAAGGACTCGGTATTGTGGCTCTCCCAGAGTCGGCGGACGTCAAAATACCGGCACAGTTGGGCTGAGTCCACGCCGGTGCCCGCATCAAAGGTCCGCGACAAAAAACGCTGCGCACGGCGAAATTTTGCAGAATCGGGAGACGCGTAAACGAGGTTGAACCCATGAAGCCGCCGGAGAAGTTGTTCGTAATTTCGGACGTGCGTGAGATACCCAAACAAGCCAGGCAGATCAGAATCGCAGTAGACGAACGTCGGGGCTGGAACAGGTTCGCTGGTCAAGAAGATCGGGAAGCGATCCACAAAGTAACGGTCGGTTCGGGAACCTGACTTCTGGCTTCTGTAGGTCCGGCAAGGAATTAGGGTCAGTGGAATTCCAAGTTCACGGTTGAAGTACCGGACTTTGTCGGCCTCGGTTTCGAGGTATTGGCGGTGGGGATCGGACAAAATGAAATCGAGAATCAGTAGCCGGGTGCGTATCAGTTCCTTTGACAACTGCCGCCGATTTCGTAGGTTGTCCTTGTCGATCGCGCCGTAAATCTGGCGCGAGAAAAGGTGAAAAACCAGAGTTTGGTAGCCGTACTCCTGGGCCGTGGCGTGGCCTTGGCTCTGAGCCTTGGTAGTAAAGCGGTGGACCAGACAGCCCTTGCTCTGTCGGCTGTAGCGAAGGAACTGGCTACGCGTGAAATACCCTGAGTGGGTGGCGACAAGGTACAAGAAGGCAGCTTCCGTTTCGTTGTAGCCGAAGCGCTGAATGGCTGCAATGTGTTCGGGCTTGGCATTCATAACGAAAAAATCTCCTGCATGATTTCCGGGTCGGCCATTGCTGGGCGCAGCCTCACTGCGTCGCTGGCGGATGCGTAAATCTTGAACCCGGCACTGCTTTTGGCAGCAAGGCTGCCATGCCGGTAGTGTCCGGTGGCGAGTTCGAGATCAACCTTGGTGGGATTGTGGTCCCGGTCTTCGTATTCCAGCCGCAAGTCCGGGATCTGAATTTTCCCTTTGACGACGATTAGGCCGTCCTCTTTTGCCACTTCGGATTTGCGTTCCTCTTTTTCGTCTTCCGGCAGAGATGAGAGCCTTGCGAGTTTCCGATTGAGGGACTTCTTAAGCTCGAAATCGAGAATTACTCGGGTGACTTTGCCGCCAGAGGCGATGATGTTCTCGGCTTCTTTTTGGTAGAGCTGATAGATAGCCGCGTCATGTTCTGTTTCCCGCGTCTTCACAAAGCCGTGATAAAAGACCTGATTTTCGTGAACGCCTAGCCCATTCCGGGCAAGGAGAAATTGGTGTCCTTCGGGAGTGAGAGTCAGGTAGACGGCCCGATTCGGCTGGCTGATGGAACGCCGGAGAAGTTTCTGGCGGAGAAGATTGTTGACCTCTGCAAGCGCCTGTTTCTCGTTTCCGCCGTAGCGGACATGGGTTAGATCGCTGAGCGCGATTGTGCGAAATGTGCCAACATCGGACATCGTTTTCGCCTGGGACTCACCCACTTCGTAGCTCCGCTCCGGGATCTCGTCCCTGCTCCTTGGGCTATGGGAACCGGGGGACGACCGTTGAGATCGCGGGTTGCGGAAGTGGGAGGAATCGGCCTGGTCAGAACCGCTTCTGCCGAGAGTGGAGTTGTCAGCCCGCGAGGAATTTGGCTCCCGTTCATCGTCGATGCTGAAATCGCGGGGCATTAGCTGAGCTCCTCGCGGTGAAGATGGGGTGGCATCGGGGTGCGTCCGGCGTTTAGTTCGCGGTCAAAGTGGGCGAGTTTGCGGCCCGTGTCTTTCAGGAAGAACCGGCGCCCAAAGGTGAACATCGCGCCTGTGAGGTTTACAAACAGGACGGCAATGAAGATCAGAATTGACATTCCGTACTCGTGGATGAGCAGTGCGCGGTAGGGAATGAGGAAACGCAATTGGTTCCCAAGGAAGAAGAGAAGAGCCAAGGTAAGACCGGTAGATGCGAACAACGCGTTGGCGATCATCGCTGCACCTCATTCGTGAAGGCTTGGTCCTGGCGGAAGTAGGTGATCGTTAAACCCAGCGGGTTGATCGGAATCAGCTCGCTCGGCACTTCGTCTTTGAATACGAAAATGAAGTTCGCGGTGTAGAGGGTCTTCTTCAAAATGGAGTGATCCGCTGGGGCATATTCAACGCGGTAGAAGTCCACGGATGCCCGATAGGGCGGCGCTTGCATCGGTTGCAACGCTACCTTTTCAACGTCAATGTCCACTTCCGGGGACGAAGGATTGTTTAGAAAAGCGTTGATGGTGTCGTCTTTCCGGTACTGCTCCATGATGTCGTTCGCTACCTTGCCGTCGAGGAAGTAGAGGGCTTTCGTGAAGTCGTCGTGAATGGTGTAGCGGTTGCGGCGGTAATAGAGACTGCAAAATTGCGAGAGAAAATGCTTGGCCTCGCGGTCTCCGGGATGGTATTCCAAACTCTTGTAATCGACGGCCTGGGCGCGTCCAAGGTCATCAATGCGGATGACCAGAGGCCGGAAGTTTTGAAACGTGCGGATCGTTCTGACGTTGAGGAAGACCAGCCCGAGTGCGGCGAGGCATAGCAGTGCGACGGCAATCTTGAGGTAGTTGTTGGTGACAATGGCATCGCCGTACTTTTCGAGGTAGAGCTGTTTCGCTTCGTTGAACTCAGCGTCCTTCATGGCAGGAAATACTCCACGATGGCTCCCGAATTGAGCCCGGACATGCCGCTGAAGATATGGCTGGTTAGAGCCGGAACTTTCAGCAAGGCGTAAATTCCGCCAAGGAAAACGACGATCAGCAGCGTCAGCAGACTCAGGGGGTCAGGGACGGGAAGGAATGGCGGCTGGGTCAAGACATAAATCACAAGGTTGCCCATGACGAACATGGTGGCGGCGGCAATCACTTGATAGAAGGCGTACTGCATGAAGCATTTCAGCCATCCCCAGAACAGCCATTCGAGTTTCGGAACGATGAAAAACGGAATAAAGATTGGGCCTACGAGAATGCAGATCGCCTGGGCCACGAACCCATAGGCGGTGATGATGATGGCGACTGCTTGCCACAAAGCGAGAATCGTTTCATCGAGTATGTAGGCAATACTGCCGGAGACGTCGGTCAATCCCGGAGATTGAATCTGGCCCTGATAATTGGCAATCGCGTTTGAGGCGTTTTGTAGCTGCGTTCCGGCGAGCAGATTGCTGAGATACTCGGTCTGGTCGATGATGAGGTGATAGAAACTCCTGCCGAAACCCGGTATCGGCGTGTCGTAATACTGGGTCATGGCATAACCGAAGGCAATCATCATGATGAGGCTGGCAAAGTTCCCGAAGTGAAATCCGCCGGCCCGGTCAGAACCGAGCGCCGACTTAGCGCCAAACCAGACGATCATGATGGTGGCGAAGGAAAGGAACATGCTCTGGCCGAGGTAGGTGAACTGGCCGACGTGCTGGGTAAGCAACTGGGTGATGTAGTTCGTGATCGTGTTCAGTTGACCCATACGAGTGCTCCTTTCCCTCACATTTGCAGGCTTAGGGCAGCGTGTAGCTATTGAGCGATTGCCCGATGCTCCCGGTCAGTTGTTGGTTCAGGTTCGCAGTGTTCTGGCGGCGGTCGATGTCAGCATTTGCGATGTTGGTAGAAGAATCGCGGAGCTGTTTTGAGAGAATCGTCTGCTGCTCAAGGATCGCGACGAGCAGTTTGTTCGTGTCCTGAGCGTTCTGTAGCGACAGAACGTTTGTCGCATTGAGCTTGTTCAGAACGGAGACTTCGCTGTTCAGATTAGGGTCGCTGGACAGAGAATCGTACTGAATGTTTCCGATTGCGTTCGTAGTCTGAAGCGAACGGGTACGGATTCCACCGATGGTGGCCATTGCGTTTTGGGCTGCGCCGTCGATGAGTTCAATGGTGGCGATGTCGGATTGGATTCGCCGCGCTTCGCCCGCTGGCATGGCGGCGAGAAGGGCGGGTGTGTACAGTGACAGCGCGCTTGTGGCGTGCTGGAAACCGCTAAGAACGCTCTGAAGGTTCCCAGAGTTTATTCCGTTAATCCACGGCGCTGTATTTCCATAAGTGTCTTGGGCACTGCCATAGCCCCAGGGCGACCATGTCGTGGCGTAGCGAGTTTGCATGTTGGGAAGGGTCTGCGACATTCGCTGCGCCAATTGATAGGCATTGACGATTTGCATGTATGTGGCTTGCAACTGCTTCAAATGTGCGATCAGCTGCGCGTATCGGAGCAGTGCTTGGTGGTAGTTTGTCGGATCGTAAACAACGCCCGAGCCAAGCTGGGCATTCGCTGGTCCAGGCATTGCGGCCAATCCGAGAACGATTAGCGTGATGGTCAAGAACTTCTTCATTGCCTCTCCTTTCGAGTTATGGAACCTTGTAGTTTTGAAGCGGTTGAAGGTTGGAACATCCTTCCTTTTTGCCGGTTCTGGTTACTTCCGGCCGATCTGTAGTGGTGTTGATTCGCCATTGCAAACATCCCGGCCCTTCAAGCTGACCGGAATTAAGTGTTCCCTCCACCGCGTCCCGTCGGTTCATGTAGTCCACGTACTCACGAGCCTCTTCAGGTGTTGGGTGCGTAAGATCTGCAAGCTTGGGACACTCCCCCACTTGAGTTTTGGCCTGTGGTGTCCTCGGTTCGCAGCTCACAGTTCGATAGACCTGCTGCCAACTGTAGTTCTTAGCCTTTCTGCAGGCCGGAGCGAGCGCGATCACAAACAGAGCTACGTAGCAAGAAAGTTGTCTGACTCGGTTCGACGATTTTGCGTTAACGGACATGTTGATCTCCCGGTTCACAGATTGGACGGCATATTGTGGGCAGAATACTCCGGGAGCAATAGATCGTTCGAGAGGTACACCTTTACTCGTGTACCTTCGCGTATGGTGACAGTTGGCAAGATGTTCAAAAAGCGGTCGAGGACATCTTCTCCGGCGCTGGCCATGCCGACGCCAAACCCTTCCTGAATGCGTTGCGTGCCGCTTGAGGTGAGGGCGCTGCCGGTGCCGATCTGGGCGACGCCTCCCAGAACTCCGAGAGCAAGAGACGCGCCGAAAATCTTCACGTAGTGGTTATTTACTTTGTCTTTAAGGGCCGTGGCTCCCGCCTGATCCAGGCCCTTAAACTGGTCAAGGTTGACGGAGAATCCGTCAGGCATGATGAGCCGATGAAAAGTGACGGCAAGCCGTCCCTGTCCGAACGTGTCCACCTTCTTGGCCTCACCAAGGATCTTGCTGCCTGCTGGAATGAGCACGTGCTGGCGATCGTGCGAATAAACGTTTGTAGAGAGCAGGCAATCAACGGGGCCGGAAAAACTGCCGTCCAGACGGTTGATGAGGACTGCTTCAAGAATAGTTCCTTCAAATAGCACGTACTTCTTGCCATCGGAGGACTGGTAAGCAACGGTCGGGTCTGGGGCTTGCGGATCGGACGCTTGTAGATCGCTTCGCTTCCCGGCCGAATCTCCGGCGTTCTGAGTCGTCGCCGCGTTCGGGGTTGCGCTACTGCCCTGTGGCGGCAAGAAGCCTGCCTTTTCTGCCTCGGCCAAGATTTCCTGACCGTGCGCAAGCTCTGCACTTGCCTGCTCTGCGAGCTGATCCTGCGTTGGAAGAACAGACGGAGTACGGTTCGCCTCTGGGGTGCGTAACTCCTTCCGGTAAGTCAGTGCCACGTTATCGGAGAACAGCGACATGTACGAGCGCTTTTTCTGTTCATCCTTAATCGGATCGGTTGACCCTTCCGCAGGCTGAGGAGAGCCGGTCGCGTAGGCACCTGGCGGGTACGCGCCGTTGGGATAAGCAGAGGTGACCGGGGTTCCATTGAGCGTTGATGGAAAGGGCTGGGCCGATCCCATCCCCTGCCCCGCCAATTGCCTCTGTCGCTGAAGCAATGCTTCCTCGGCCTGCGGTGCGGATTCACGCTGGGCTTGTTCAATTGTTTTCTGAAAATCCGTAACTTTGTCGGCATTCACGGGGAGAATGTTCTGTGCGGGCGATGCCTGTGGATTCGTTGGAGGCGCGGGCCGCTTGTGGCCGGTGAGGGCCATGACGAGAACCATGAGCAGGGCGAGTCCGACTAAAAGAAATGCTTGCAGATTCTTGGGAACGAGTCCTGCTGGCTTTGGAGCTTTGTCTTTGATTGCCTGTTCCATAAAATCCTCACTCACTCGCTCGGGCCTGTGTTGTTGATCGGCGGTTG
>Ga0210398_10001716_pt1 | contig 22087 bp, 16 predicted proteins | sample IncBWC4OmetaG_FD_161047 | JGI IMG/M metagenome (GOLD analysis project Ga0210398, IMG submission 161047) | Forest soil microbial communities from Barre Woods Harvard Forest LTER site, Petersham, Massachusetts, United States - Inc-BW-C-4-O | ecosystem: Environmental > Terrestrial > Soil >...
GCGATCTTCAACGATCACCTGCCCGAGGAGATGCCCTTCATCAACGGGCTCATCAAGAAAAAGGGCGTGCAGCAGCTTTGCTACTACTGCTACTTGCGCTTCGGCTTGAAGCGCACCGTGCAGATGCTCGACGAGCTGAAGGAGCTGGGCTTCCAGTACGCCACCAAGTCCGGCATCTCCATCGGCATCGACGACATGCTCATCCCCGGCGACAAATTCGCCCTCGTCGAAAACACGGAGAAGGAAGTCGTCAAGGTGCAGCAGCAATACCTGGACGGCGCCATCACCAACGGCGAGCGCTACAACAAGGTCGTGGCCATCTGGAGCGACATCACCGAAAAAGTCGCCGAGCAGATGTTCAAAGCCATGGAGCGCCAGGACAAGGAAGGCGTCATCAACCCGATTTACGTCATGGCCGATTCCGGCGCCCGCGGATCGAAGCAGCAGATCCGCCAGCTCTCCGGCATGCGCGGCCTGATGGCCAAGCCCTCGGGCGAGGTCATCGAGACGCCCATCACCTCCAACTTCCGCGAAGGCCTCACCGTGCTGCAGTACTTCATCTCCACGCACGGCGCGCGCAAGGGCCTGGCGGACACCGCGCTGAAGACCGCCGACTCCGGCTACCTCACGCGGCGCCTGGTGGACGTGGCGCAGGACGTGATCATCAGCGAGCTGGATTGTGGCACTGCGGACGGCATCTTCGTCGAGCCCATCACCGAGGCGGGCGTCGAAGTCGAGCCGCTGCGCGACCGCGTGGTGGGCCGCGTTTCCCTCGACAAGATCAAGGATTACGAGGGCAACGTAATCGTCGACATCAACCAGGAGATCACCGAGGAGCTGGCCAACGCCATTCAGGCGGCGGGCATCGAGCGCGTCAAGATTCGCTCCGTGCTCACGTGCGAATCGAAGCGCGGCGCTTGCGCCCGCTGCTACGGCCGCAACCTGGCCACCGGACGCTTCGTCGAGTTGGGCGAAGCGGTCGGCGTGATTGCCGCGCAGTCCATCGGCGAGCCGGGCACGCAGCTCACCATGCGCACCTTCCACATCGGCGGAACGGCCACGCGCATCACCGAGCAGTCCAAGCTCGAGGCGCGCAACCCTGGCTTCGTTCGCTTTATTGACATGAACGTCGTCCGCGGCCGCGGCGAGCACCTCATCGCCATGAACCGCAACGGCATCATCGCCATCGTTGACGAAAAGGGGCGCGAGAAGGAGCGCTACCACGTGGTCTATGGCGCGCGCCTGCGCGTCGAGGAAAATCAGCCGGTCAAGCTCGGCGAGCTTCTGGCCGAGTGGGACCCGTACACCTTCTCGATTCTCACCGAGGCCGGAGGCACCATCCAGTACAAGGACCTCCAGCCCGGCGTCACCATCGAGGAGCAGGTGGACGAAGTCACCGGCCTTTCGCAGCTCGTGGTCACGCTGCCGCCCGGCGATGAAAAGCACGCGCCTACGATCCAGGTGCGTGACTCCGCCGGCCGCACCCGCAAGAAGTACCTCATGCCTTCCCGCGCGCACCTCATGGTGCAGGATGGCGACGAGGTGCAGCCCGGCGACGTGCTCGCGAAGATTCCGCGCGAGACCACCAAGACGAAAGACATCACCGGAGGTCTTCCGCGCGTCGTCGAGCTGTTCGAGACCCGCAAGCCGCGCGATCCCGCGGTGATCAGCGAGATCGACGGCGTTGTGAAGTACGGCGAAATCAGCAAGGGACTGCGCAAGATTTACGTCGAAAGCGAAGACGGGCGCACGCAGAAGGAATACTCCATCGTGCGCGGCGTGCACATCAACGTGCAGGAGGGCGAGCACGTCAAGGCCGGCGAGCCTTTGATTGACGGCCCGCTCAACCCGCACGACCTGCTGGCCGTGCTCGGCGAAAAGTACACGCAGGCCTATCTCGTGAACGCCATCCAGGAGGTGTACCGCCTGCAGGGCGTCAACATCAATGACAAGCACATCGAGACCATCGTCCGCCAGATGATGCGCTGGGTGAAGGTGGAGGACGTCGGCGACACCTCGTTCCTTCTCGACGAGCAGGTGGACAAGTTCCGCTTCCGCGAGGAAAACGACCGCATCATCGCCGAGGGCGGGCGCCCGGCCACCGGCCGACCGCTGCTCCTCGGCATCACCAAGGCGTCGCTCTCGACCGATTCGTTCATCTCGGCCGCGAGCTTCCAGGAGACCACGCGCGTCCTTACCGAAGCCGCCGTCGCGGGCAAGGTGGACTACCTGCGCGGCCTCAAGGAAAACGTCATCATGGGCCGCCTGATCCCGGCGGGCACCGGCCTGGACCGCTACCGCAACATCCAGCTCCTGACCGAGATGCCGCCTCCGCCTCCGCCCGAGGAGATCATGCCTCCCGCGGAGCTTTCGGCGGAGGAAGCCGCCGCGCTCGACTTCCTGCGCAAGGATGTCGATGCGCTGGCGGAGGGCGGGTCGGACTAACGGAGGGTTCGCAACAGGAAGGTCTTAATGGGCGGCCCAACGTTGGGCCGCCTTTTTGATTGTGAGCCCGACGACTACCACTTGAGCACTCGGGTGATGATTATCTCCGGCTAGCCCAAATTCGGGTGCCAAAATCTAAGAATTTTCTTGCTGCGGTGGGTTTTTGGAGTAGAACATAAGATACGTGAACAGAATTCAACTCACGCGCAAGATCAAGCACTCCCTGCGAGGGCAGGGATTTCGCGTAACCAAATCCGGTGTCACCCCGCCCGAGAACCTAGACAAAGACACAATCCGGAAACTACATTCAACTGCGGTAGAACACCGGGTTGCTGAGTCGGCCCGGGCGCTCCGTCGACATGAAGAAAGTCTTATCATTCACTTCGCAAGTGGTTTTGAAGTGGACCCACTCGCTGTCTGTCCCTATCTGGTCGAAGTCAAACCCAAAAGCAGTGAAGAACGTCTTTTTCGATATGCCACTTTGCACTGGAGCGTGCCGATTTCATCTGGCTACGGACGTCGTCTACGATTCCTCGTGAAGGACAAAAGCAATGGGAAACTGATCGGCGTGATCGGGCTATGTGACCCCGTGATTGCCCTAGCGGGCCGCGATCGTTGGATCGGCTGGTCAGAAACGCAGCGACTGAGACGTCTTCGACACGTTATGGATGCGTTCGTACTTGGAGCCGTGCCCCCTTACTCGCAACTTCTTTTTGGAAAGCTTGTTGCCCTACTGTGTGCCAGCGACGAGGTTCGAAGAGCGTTCCACCGTAAATATTCCGGTACCAAAACGCGAATCCGCCGCCGGCCTTTTGATGGACGCCTAGCCCTAATCACAACGATGTCCGCATTAGGTCGATCATCACTCTACAACCGGCTAAGCCTCGAGCGACGAAAGCAATTTCTGTCGGTTGGTTTCAGCAAGGGTACTGGTGAATTTCATTTCTCAAATGGCCTTTACACCAGCATTTCTGCGTACGCAAAGCGCTACTGCGAGCCAACCTATAGACAAAAAGCTTGGGGGGAGGGGTTTCGCAATAGACGAGAAGTGATTCGGAAATGCCTGAAAAAGCTCAATCTGAAAGTAGCCTGGAGCTATCACGGAGTGGAGCGCGAATGTTTTGTGATTCCGCTTGCGGCTGACACGCCAGCCTTTCTCAGGGGGGAACGGAATAATTTGCATTGGCATACTATGCCAACAGAAAGAATTTTCTCGTGGTTTAGGTCACGCTGGCTTTTGCCCAGGCTTGCTACCGACAAGAGTTTTGAAGATTTCGACAAATACGACTATCGATTATGGCACAGTTAGCCAATGGATACTTTTGCTGACCTTCCAGACGCGCTTGTTCGTGATCTCCTTGCTCAAGCTGGAACCGTTGCCGAAAGGGTGTCCTCAGGTCTTTTACGGTTGGGGCAGGCCCGCGATAGCATGCGCCGCCAGGCACAATCGGAAGATCTGATCGCACGAAAAGCCGACTTAGACGTGACAAGAGAGCCTTCGGTTGTCGGCATAGACGGGTCCTACCAAGTCCACCGTCTGACAGCATTGGACTTATGCGCAGCGGCAGCCGTAGCTGTCGAAGGCGCGTCGAGAGAGGCGCGCCGCCACTGGCAGGAGCCATATCACCGAATGTGGGTGAACAGCTTTGAGCATAGTAAGAATGCGACTAACACCCTTCGGGGCTTGATGATATCAATGGAGCTAGACCTCGCTGCCGAAGCGCCCCATGACCTTGTACTCCTAGATGGCTCCTTCATTGTTCTACTGATTTACCTCAACCAAGGACTGACAAGTTTCCGCGGGGCTCCTTCACTTCTGAGCAATGAATTCGAGCGCCGATGGAACGACCAGCAGGTGCTCGAACGTTTCTTGTCACTGATTCAAAGCGATCGGGCCGTGGCTGTTCCTAAATACAGCGGGAGAAACGAGCTTGCTAATCTCATGTCTGGGAGCGGCGCGCCCGAAACCGACGGGAAAACACTCGCGACGATCATTCTCGAGCCGGACGAATATATCCGGCCCCAAGAAATTTTCCGATTCGGAGAAGAAGACAGCGAATATCACCTTCCTGGGAAATACTGTTCGATCGAGCATCAAGGGCAGATGAATCAGTCTATCGAGAATATGCGGGTCGTCTTTTACCGCCCCTATGGATGGGCTCCCGCCATGCGCCTAGAGTTACCCGGGCCCATCGCTGCGAGCCAAACAAAGCTTGCACTTGTATTAGAGGGGGTCAAACGTCAGATCTTTAACCCAGCGGTGACGGAGCCATATCCACTATTTCTTGCAGATCGCATGGTGAAGAGCCTTGCCTCAGGCATAGCGGTAATCGAGCAAACTGTTGCTCAGCACGCAGTAGGTGCATCAACGGACACTGAGACGACTTTGTTGTGTTTGCAAAACTACCGAACGGAAGGTGGGCGAGGAGGAAACTGATGGCGAATGACCGAACAAGAGACATTGCGGTTGTTGGAAGTCCCTCGACGAACACAGAATTGACTGTCGATCTCCTGCAAGAAGCCACTGAGGAAAGGCTGGTCGGGGCGCCAACAGCGCTCGAAGCAATTCAGGACGGGAGAGAAATATCACGTCAGTTGGCCAGATTGTAGGCATTGAATTGAAGAATCGCTGGCATGAGGATTCGGTATTTCGAAACCTCGTGAAGCGGACAGGTGAAATTCCACCCATCACGAACCGGCAAGATACCAGAACTGCCGACTTCGTGGTAGGCGCTACATTTAGGCAGAATACGAACGGGTTTGAGCCGGAGGTCCTTGGAATGGTACCGCCTACGGGGACAAGAGTGTATCGAGTTGACCAGCCGCTCCTTGACCGCCTCCTGCAGGTCTATCAATCGGAAATTGTCTATCTTGGTCGTGCGTACGCCAACGACGTTCTTTACCCAATGTGGTTCAAGCATTTTGGCAGCGGAACAGGCGGGGCCGGAGAGGCTTACCATTTGGGAGTCTTCGGGAAGACTGGCTCGGGCAAATCCGGTCTCGCAAAGATGATGCTGTGCGCTTATGCGCGGCACACTAATATGGGCATCCTCGTGATCGATCCCCAGGGAGAATTCGCGTTTGAGCTCACAGGTACGAGGGTTGGCCGACAAGGCTTAGAGCTTGACCGAATCGTTCAAGGATATGGCAGGAGGATACAGAAATACGCCATAAGTGATATCCAACTCGATGATTGGACTTTGTTCGAGGAAATGCTCATCTCTTTGGGTTTATGCGAAGAACTCACAGTTACGCATCCTGCGAACGCTACGAGGGCAGCCGAAGTTATGAGAACTGCGCTAGAGCGGACCCAGGAAAGTGGCAGAAAAATCTTTCCGCTATCAGGTTTGGATCGCGAAGAAGCACTTCGAGCCGCACTCAATGCTATTTTGGACCAGCAAAGCCTGCAATATATTTTCCCAAGCCAAGACCCTAGGCGTCGTTTGCAAAACCGGGCGCAGGATATATTGGACAATCGTCTGAATGAGGTTTTCAACGACAAATGGCATCCCATCGCGGATCTTTTTGCGACGGGTCCGAACAAGCTAAGACTTTACGGAGTTGTGTCTGATCTGATGGGTAGCGCCGAAACAACCTTACCCCGCCCGGTCGTGGTGATAGACCTATCCGCACGCGGGAATCAGGGGCGCTTTTGGTCAGATGAGTTGCAGCGCCGAATCCTTGGGAAATTGCTAAATGTGCTGATTGCCCAAGCTACAGCGACTCTTTCGTCTCGCGAAGGGGCAAACGTATTAGTCTTGCTGGACGAGGCGCACCGCCACGCTCCCAGTGGAAGATTGGATGAGGATTCGGAAGCTGACCGACTTCGCTCGCTTTTGCGCCGGGCAGTTCGAGAGACGCGCAAATATGGAATCGGATGGTTCTTCATCAGCCAGACGTTAGGCGGTGTCGACAACGAGATTCTTCAGCAGTTGCGAATACTTGGTTTTGGATTCGGTTTGGCGATGGGCACTGAGTTGGATCGACTTCGGGACTTCGCTGGTGGTGACAAGCGTGCTCTTGAGCTGTACCAATCTTTTCGCGATCCCCAGAGTTTCCCCAGTAGAAACTTGCAGGAATTTCCATTCATGGCTGTCGGGCCAGTGTCCCCACTGGCCTTCAGCGGCAAGCCTCTGTTCTTCACCGCTTTCACTGATTGGACTGAATTTAGGCGCGTGAATCACCTCCCATAAATTGCCGCTTGGGGCTGTGGGCCGGGTGGCCCGGCCTTTATTGTGTTGAGCGAGGGTTTGAAGTTCAGGGTGACGGGTGGGCCGGATTGAGCGTCACTTGAACCCAGCCCCGTGGCACCTAAAATCGGCCGCCGCCCATCGAGGCCTTCAATTTTCTGGCTTGGCGGGTGGACCGCCCCTCCGGGGCTTTATGATGCTCCACATCAGGGGCTAAAGCCCTCGAAGAAGCCGCCGATTGGCCGGGCTGAAGCCCGACCCTCCTAAAGGCTAACGTCGCGCGTCAGCCCTGTGCTGCGGGACCGACTCAGCGAGAGTGCTGCTTGAATCGCGTGGCTAGATCAGAGGCTGTTTATTTTATCGAACTGCCTTTTTGGCTTGCGAGCGCAGGGCGCTGGCTGTTTGAGGCGTTCGGTTTGCTCTGAGGCTTGCGGGCTATTCGCAAGCTCCGCGGCCTGCTTCAGGGAATTCCCTCCCTGTTCTGCTCGTTCCAGCATCCGAACAGCCGTCACGTATTCGATGCGACGTAATGCTTCATGGAAATCTTCCGCGGCACGAAAAGCGGCAATCTTTTCGGCCACGCACATGTTAATGAATTGATTCAGAGAGATGCGTTCGGATTTGGCCAGCTTGCGCGCCTCGAACATCAACCAGGGCGTCAGGCGCAAAGCATAATTGGGCAGCCGCCGGTAGCGCGCCGCGCCAGGTCTTCCGTTAGGACTCATGCAAATTTATTAAGGCTTGGGGCACGGAACGTCAAGACCTGTTTGATATCCCGTTTGAAATTTGTTCGAACGATATCGTTTCGGGAGCGTTTCTCGTTGCATCCCTTCAGGCACCTCGGTCCTGACGTGCGTGCTCGCGTGAATATGGATTTTAACCTCTCAAGCTTCAGGGGCTGAAGCCCGCGCGGAGGAGCCGCCGATTGGCCGGGCTGGAGCCCGGCCCTCCTGAAAGCAAACGCGACTAGGACGGGTGACTCAACCTTCGTTTTTGAATTTGGGGTGTCCCATCCTTGACGATTTTCAAGGGTGGGGCTTTCGGTTTGCATCCGAGTTTGTTCCCTGCATCGCAAGCAACCGAGTCTCGCAAATGCATGAATCAATGCACGTCAAAATCCCCACCCTTCAAGAGCGGAAGGGTGGGGCACCCGAACTTCAAAACCCGCGGCAAGCGCGCTCGGCCGCGCTCGCCTGATTAGTTGCCGGTATCGATTACCGGCGCGCGACGCTTGCTCCTCCGCGGCTGGCCGGCTGCTGCCTCTGCTGCATCTGCTGGGTTTGCTCTGTGTGTCGCTGGGCCAATTGCTGCGTCTGTTGCTGGTGTTGCTGCTCGACTTGCTGCATTTTCTCCGGAGGGGCGTTCTGTTTTGCCAACTGCTGATGTTCGTTGTCCTGCTTCTGCTGGAGATTCTGCCGTTCTTGGGTCTGCTTGGTAATTACGGATTGCTGCTGCTTTTGGTATTTCTGGTCCAGCTTGGCGTTGCCGGTGTTGGGAGCTGCCGGGCGCTCGACGGGCGGCAGCTCCTTAGGATGAGCAGCCAGGTTGGGGCGAGCCGTCGCGGCGAGTTGAGGTGTGCCGCGGTTCGCGGAAACGCGCTGTTGAGGGTTATTGCGAGCAGCATACGCATGCTGGTTCTGAGCGCCCACAGGCGGAATATGCCGATCGTGAGCGGCAGCCTCTTCTTGAGGCGTGGCGCGCTCGTTGATGCCACCGTTACCGCCGTTGAAGCTGACGTGGCTTCCTGCCCCCTCTTCTACTCTGGTGTTGTACACGTTGCGTATGTTGTCACCGTTCACGTGATTCACCGCCGTGTTGTAGAAGAAATGCCCGTCCTGCCAGCGTCCGCCATCGTATCCGTGGCCGAAATAACCGTAGCCATAGTTGATCCCGCCATAAAAACCCACTGTCGGGCCCCAATAGCCCTCATTGAAAACAAAGCCGCTGCCGCCCCAACCCCAATAGCCTGGAGTCCAGAGAAATCCTGCTTCCGGCGCCTCCACCCATGTGCCCGGCACCCAGTAATATTCACCATCCCAGGCCCAATAGCCGGGCGTCCAGATATACCCATCGCCGGGACAAATCGGCTGATCGTAAACGGGCAGTTCAGGGGGCGCGATAGAGACAGAAACGCCGATTTGTGCGAACGATGCGGTCGATAGAAATAGCATCGATATTGCCAGGAACAAAAGACGAATGATGCGGATACGCATTCGATCTCCTCTTGCCGATGATCCATCGGCTCCAAGTGTTTCAATACCTTGTATATCCGACTTCGTCGTTGGCGGTGACATGCCGCCCACGAATCGATTTCAGACTTTGCTTCGGCTCACGCAGGTGTCAATCATCGGCGCAGTGTCAATGCGACGATCATGGGCGACATTCGCCCGAAAGTTCCTTCAGCAACTGACGAGCGTAAAGCGGGTCAGGACGTTTTGCCCTTGCAGCCAGCGTGTCCGCACGAACACTCGATGTCCGGCGTCTTTTCCATGGCCGCGCACTCGACACTGCAATACTTTCCGGAAGTTGTCAGGCACGAGCAAACGGGGTGTGCGCATTTCTCAGCTTTCGTAGTCGCCATTTTTTCTCCTAGCCGCGAATTAACTCCGGGCAATCCACAGGACGATCCTAGACGCGGGAAACAAGAGCGTCTGTGCAATAAGGAACATTGCGATTGGGATTCTGAATTGGGCGAAAGTGGGAGCGTCCAGGATCCTCGACACAAACTGTGCAGCTGAGCGCGTGTCACAAATCGAGACAAAAAAGCGGGCGCTCCCGATTGGCACGCCCGCTTTTCGCTTTCTTACGCTTTCGCGCGCACGTCTATGGAGCCGTTTGCCTCCGTGCGCCTAAGCTTTTACGGTTTCCGGAACCATCTCCACGTCCTTGAACACCGCGGTGCTGTCGGGCGTTTCCGGCATGACCGGGAAGTGGAAACTGCACTTGGGGCAGGTCTTGGCCAGCGCTTCCTGCTCCTTGTGCAGGTCGTACTCGAGGTCCTGGATGTGGGCGCAGCAGGGACAGACGCGGATCAGGCGGGTGTTTTTCAGCTCGAAGTTGGTGATGATGTCTTCCATGATGGCGCCGCTGCGCACCGCCCAGGCCTTAGCCGCCTTGTGGTAGTCGTTCATGTGCCAGCCGTAGAGAGCTTCCAGGCTCGTCCACAGGCTGATCTCGTTGTACCAGTTGGGGTCCTGCGGATGGACCCACCAAGTCAGGTGCAAAAAGCCGGGCACCGTCTTTAACTGGGTGCCGACTTCGCCGAAGAGCAATTTAAATTTGGCGTAGCCGTCGGGACTGGAGAACCGCACCCTTTGCATGCTCTGATAAATGGCCATTCCACGTCCTCCTCGAGAGAGTAATTTGGTCTACAGGGACCTCTAAAAATCCAGCCGCAGGGCGAGTTGTCCGGTCCGGTTGCCGCCGTTGCCCTGGGGCTGCGCCGCGGTTAGCGCTCCGAACGTGCTGGAGTCGCTGACATAGTTCGACGGAGGGGCGAAATTAGTGTGATTCAATACATTGGTGAAGGTGGCCTCAAAGCGCAAGCCGAGCCTTTCCTTGATTTGGAAGCGCCGGGCAATGCCCGCGTTGACGTTGATCAACCCCGGGCCTTGCAGGATGCCCACTCCGGCATTTCCGATTCTTCCCGCATTCGCTGGCGTTGGAGCGAAGGCATTGATATTCCACTGCTCGCCGGCCGGAACATTGGCGTTCGGATTTCCAACTTCGTCCGGCCGCAGAGTGATGCCGCCCCGTCCTACGATGTCGGTGTTCGATTGATCGTCGGTGGGGCTGATGACGGGCGTAAACCATTGGCCGCTTTGGATAAGAGTGATCGTGTTCACACTCCAGCCGCCCAATGCCCCGTTTACAAACTTATTTTGACTTTTCCAGGACTTGCCGGGACCAAACGGCAACTCATAAGCCGCCGTCAGCAAGAAGCGTTGCCGAGGCATGCCGGCCACGTTCCCACGAGCCAATCGCGGGTCGAATTGATCGGCGCTGGGGGTAAACAAGAGCACTTCTGGAATAAAGCCGCCCGGAGCGTCGCCTTGCGCATCGCTCAGGTCTTTGGCCCAAGTGTAATTCGCTTGGAAGTACAGTCCGTGCGAAGCCCTATGGGTGACGTCGAGCGTGAGTGCCTGGTAGTTGGCAAAGCCCGCGTTCTGGCTGACGTATAATTCAAGCCAGTTTTGAAACGGAGCGCGCGGGTCGACGTAGGGGCTGGGCACGTAGGGCGTCGTGCTGGGAGGGATCGCGTTGTAATCCTCGGTAATGTTCAGGCGGTATGAGTTCATCCCGGCGTAGCTGATTCGCACTGCGGTATCGGATCCGAACTCGCGCTCCAGCGTTACGTTCCATTGCGCCGTTTGAGGATCTCGGAAGTGCGGGTTCATGGCGTCGTAGAATCCACTGCCCCCGTAGGAGAGTGTTTGATTCGGGGGAGACGTTTCTGGAAATTGAAACAACGGTTGGCCGCATCCGCAGCCGTTGTTCGAGTAGGTGTAGGGATCTCCGAGGGGGATGCCGATCGTCGTATACGCCAACGGACCGAGCATGGTGTCGGTAAAGATGCCGAACCCGGCGCGAAAGACGGTCCTGTTGTCCTTAAATGGACGGAACGCGATACTGATGCGCGGATCGAAATCATGCCAGTACGTGTACTCCAGGCTGGGAGGTAGGCCCGCCTGGCTGTTCGTCAGCACTTGGGAGCACTGAAGAGCCATGTTTCTTGTCGGCAGCGAACAGGCATTGAAGGAAATCAGAAAGTTGTTGTAGTTCGTCTGGAGCAGGGGATTGGTGCTGATGGTCTTCAAAAGCTGGTCCGGAACTATTACTTCGCCGCCGTTGATGGGGAGGAAGTTGGCGATATCGCCCGTCTGTTCGCTCATGGTCGGATTGACCTCCCAGCGCAATCCATAATTCACCGTGAGCCTGCTGGTTGCCTGCCAGGTATCTTGGACGTAAGTCCCCCAATGAACGGATGACTCGTTCGTATTGGGGCTGCTCCCGACGATGAAGGAAGTATTGGGTAGGCCCAGGAGGAAATCGCCGAACGCGTTGCCGGTGAAAACACCCTGGTTGAAGGTAAAGGCGCCGAAATCGTCGGATTGACCCCATCGGACTACGGTTTCGTAGAAAACTCTGCGGACATCCAAACCAGTACGGATCGTGTGCCTCCCAATCGTACGGCTGAGGTTATCCGTGAACTCCAGTGTTTTCGAGGCTCCGGGCCCGTCCTTGTCGTGGCCGATCTGCGTAAAGCCGGTTCCGTCGGTGAAATTGAAGGTCGGAAACGCTCCTGTGGTCGGGTGATTGGCGAAGCTTATGCCGGTCAGGCCTAGTTGATTGTCGGCGTTAGCCCCTTGGATGGGAAAGGCATCGTTGATGAGACTATTCGTGAAACCAAAGCGGAACTCGTTAAGCAACTTTGGGGTGATGATGTAGGTGTAGGAAACCACCAAACTGCGATCGTGCTCGGTATCAACGTCATTCGGCAACAGAGGATTCGCCAGGGTGTTGGTTTGCCCTACGTCGGAGAGCAAGTTCTTCCAGCTGAAGCGGGCATAGACCTGCTGTTTGCTCGTGAAATTGTGGTCGAGCCTGAGGTCCCAGCCGTTCGTATTCGAGGGCGTGGGTTGCAGCGTTTGATAATTGTAGGGAGCGTTGGCGACCCCAATATTTACGTTTGGCAGTGGATAGTATTTCAGAACGTTTAGGGCGACAGGATTAATACAGTCGGCGGAACTGGTGCACGAGACTCCGCTTGGAATGGTGTTGTTGGCATACGGCGTTTGGGTAAAGGGATCCATCAACGTGCCCGTGCCCACAAGTTCCGTCAAATTGCCGCTTCTCTCCGCTTGGTCTGGTACCAGATACTGCTCCGGGACTGAGGTCTCCCGGCGATTTCCCTCATAGTCGAAGAAGAAGAACGTCTTGTCTTTCCCGTTGTAGAGGTGAGGGATGGTCACGGGGCCGCCGACGCTGCCGCCGAAGGTATTGAATCGCTTGGGCGCCTTGGTCGTGAAGTTCAGAATATCCGCGTCCAGGGCGTCATTTTGCAGATATTCGAACAGGCTGCCGTGGAAATCATTCGTGCCGCTTTTCGTGACAAAGGTCACGTCAGCCACTTGGGCGAACTCGGCGCTATTGTCGAACGCCGTGACCTTGAGTTCACCAATCCCTTCAGACGACGGGTAGGCGTTCTGCAGAGAGCCATTCGTTGTGACATTGGCGGTGGAAATTCCGTCGACGGAAAAACCAGTCTGCGCGAACGTGGCGCCCCCAACGGCGATGTTTCCCTGGTTATCTGTCACGACATTCGGAGAGAGGGTCAGCGAAGCGAGCGGGCTGGTGGTCTGAGCCCTGGAATTGATGGGCATCTCAACCAATTGGTTGCCGCCGCGGGTGTCGCCGACCTCGGCGTTTTCAGTATTGATTTGCTCCGCCATGCTCTCCACGGTGACTGACTCCGTCACCTGCTGAATGGACAGTGCTACGTCCGCACGCGCGCTTTGACGGGCAGTCAATTCCAACGCGACAGTGGCCGACCGGGCAAAGCCTTCCTTGGTGGCTGACAATGTATAGTTCCCGGGCTTGAGGTTTTGGAACAAGTATCCTCCGCTGTCGTCCGCCGTCGCCACGCGATCCGTATTTTCGTCCGCATTGTGGAGAGTAACGACCGCTTCAGGCACCGCCAAGCCGCCGGGATCGTGAATGGTGCCCCGAATGTCGCCAAAGGTGGATTGCGCAGATCCGGCTTTTGGCAGCAGCACAATGAACAGACACAGGAGTACGAGCCGGCAAAAAGAAGAGAACGCAATCGGAAACGTCGCTTTGTAAAAGGGCATAGGGATCCCCCTGCGATGCGTGGGTGCGCATCCATAGGAAATAAGTTCGACTGCTTTCGCTTAATGGAATTACGTCAGGGGAGTGGAGAAGTCTAATCGCATTTCTAGATTGCGGATATCGAACGAAGAATTCTGCGGGTGTTAATAGGCCTTCTCTATCTGGAGAGAGCTGAGGTTATTTTGTTCTCCGGCGGGCCCAGGGAATTTTTGCGTTCAAGGCGATGCGGAAAAATGCTTCGGCGACCGGCAATGACGTATCGCGATCGGGAATGATCACGCCGACGCGGACAGGTTTACCCGACTTGGGAAGGGGGATCATTTCCAGGTCGTCGCTGTTCTCTGCGACGCGCGCAAGCGATCTCGGAAGGACCGAGGACCAGGCTCCGGAGCGGACCTGCGAATACAATGCGCTGATCGAGTTGGTCTCGATGTGCGGCAATCGCGCCGTTGCGTCTCCGAAAAGAGCGGCAGGAAGCGAATCCCCGTGATGCATTTCAGGTGCCAGCAGGCACAACGGCAATCGCGACGCCTGATCCCAGGAAACACTCTTTCTGCCCGCGCGCAAGGCCCCTTTCTTTATGAGAAGAGCGTAGCTCTCCGCGTAGAGGGGATGAGTGCGGCTCGAGCCGCGAACTTCCTCGTCTATATAGGTGATCGCCACGTCGATGGAATAATCCTCCAGCGCACGCAGCACGTCCGGAGGGTTCAAGTCGACAATTTTCAAATTTACGCGCGCGTGCCGCTTGTGAAAAGGAATGGTCAGAATCGGCACCAGCGGAATCGCCGAAGGGATCACGCCCACGCGAAGCGTTCCGAACAAGTCGCCGCCGCGGTCGGAAAGTTCTTCCCGCAGGCGCTCGCAACCCGATGCCATCAGCTGCGCGAACGCGAGCACGCGTTCCCCGTCTTCCGTCAGCCCGTGAAACCGCGGACCGCGCTGGACGATACAAACGCCCATTTCACTTTCCAGCTGCCGGATGCCCGCGGAAAGGGTCGGCTGCGACACCTGACACGCGGCTGCGGCGTGTGCGAAGTGACGTTCTCTTGCCAGTGCGATCAGGTACTCGAGTTTCCGGGCAATCATTGGACTAAGCGGCTGGCCCACAGCTACATGCAAGCCATCATGGGCTATTTAGACCGCGGCGCGGCGGGCTGCTAGCGATGGGCGAGGACCGTGAAGAACAACCCCACTTGGTATATTGACCTGCCCTCTTTGGAAGTCAAATTCAAACACTCTGTTCGATCAAATCCAGAATTTCTATCGCACGCGCCGGTAACCAGCATTTCCATGTCGGCGGCCAGATAATTCCATAACGAATTGATTCGATGGCAGTTCGCGGGCAACCAGGACGGCTCTCCGGCCGGCGCGGGAAATCATTCGCATAAAAAATTCATAAAGTTTTATAAATAGAGATAGGGAACTTCTATTGTGAAATCGAAATTCGCCATTCCTATTTGACTTTCCATTTTGTGCGGTTGCAATATGCCTGCGCTCGAAAATCTTAAAATTTGCAATTGGAGGGATCCTCGATGGTGAGCTTAGATGACGCCCGGAGAGTGATTGCCGCGGCGGAGAAGAAGTCGCAGGCGATCGGACAGCCCATGAATATCGCCGTGGTCGACCAAGGGGGGAATCTAGTGGCCCACGTGCGCATGGATGAGGCTTGGATCGGCAGCATCGATATTTCCCAGAAGAAGGCTTACACGTCGCGGGCATTCGATATCTCCACCAAGGACCTGGCGGTTCATTCGCAATCCGGCGGCCAATTTTTTGGGATTCATGCTTCCAATAATGGAAAGATCATGATCTTCGCGGGAGGGATTCCCCTCAAACGAGATGGAAAAGTGGTAGGAGCCATTGGAGTCAGCGGGGGTTCCGGAGATCAGGACCACGCCGTGGCTGAGGCCGGTGCGGCTGCCTTCTAAGTAAAGCTGGCCCTTCGTTGTAACCCAATTTTAGCAATGGCGGTCACTGGCGGTGCTAGCATCCCGCTTATTGATGTGACTAAAGGAGCGTTGACCGCATGCCAACCGGAGCGGATACATTGAGTTGTGAGGTGGAGAAGGCGCTGAACGATTCCGGAAGGGACGGAGGGTCCCTGGGCGGGTAGCCCGGTTTTTGAGCGCGGGCGAAATGGGGGTTGCGTTCGCGAGGTTCGGGTGCCCCATCCTTGCGGTCTTTGCAAGGGTGGGGCTTTTGAATTCCGTGCAAAACCTGACGGCTACGGGCTGCAACACGCGCGTCATGCCGTACTGGAAAAGAAAAAAGCAGATCCCTCACTCACTCGCGAAGACGCGAGTGAGTTCGGGATGACAAAGGCGGAGTTTCTGCAGGCTTCAGCCTGTGGGTTTTGTAGCGTCTGGATTTTCTGGATTGTCCTTGCGGCGACCACCACTCACAGGCTGCCCTTCCGAAATGCTCCGGGTAAAAAGTTTGCGCCACTAAATGAAGGGATTGCGGATCGTGAGCCGGCCTTCGATCTTTTGACCATCCTGAAAGTCTTCCGAATACAGGATCGTGCATCCTGCTTCGAGCGCAACGGCGACTACCAGGGCGTCGTAAATCTCCAAGCCGCGCTTCTCTGCGAGCTTGAGCGCTGTATCGTGTGTGTCCACGGTGATGGGGAGCGGCGAGGGGCACAGCACGCGAAAGGCGTCGAGGGCAGTCTTCACGTCCCGCCAGGGCATGGAGAGTTTTCGCCGGGCCACAGCGGCAAATTCGTTGAGAATCTGTACGCTGACGATTCCCCCTGCAGCAAGAAGCTCTTCGGCCCGAGCGCCGCGCGGATCGCCCCGGGTCACGGCGTAGATCAGCACGTTCGTGTCGAAGAACGCGTCAGCGGGCATTGGCCTCTTCGCGGTCAAATAGGAATCCGGCAGGCAAGGGGCGACGCAACTTGCGCAGGCGGGCGAGGGCGCGGTGCTTGGCGCGGTCGCGGCGCACTTCAAAGACGCGTCCGCCGGCAATGCGAATCTCGATCTGGTCGCCCTCCTTGAGCTCCAGCGCCTCCACCAGCGTCGAGGGCAGGCGCACCGCCAGGCTATTGCCCCATTTCGCTACGCGCATCACTCCTCCTAGATATACATTTCAATTGTATATCCAAGGCGCACTGCCCGCAACTCGACGTTGCGCAAGGGTTGAAGGGCGCTTCCTTGCTGGGCAACGGTGGCGGATGCGCTACGCTGGCCTTACGGCGGTGCGACCGAAGAGGATATGATTCGGGGGCCGTCGAACTCATGGCGACTGGATCGAAACAGCGCGTTTTCCCAGGAGGGCTGGATGCGAATGCGACGCTTGGTATGGTTGGCTGCGACGGGTGCGGCAATGCTCCTTCCGGGGGCGGCGACGGCTTCGCCGCGATTTGACGGCAACTGGGTCACGCACCTGGCCTGCGAAGCGCATGGCGAGACTCCCGCCTACAAGTGGGGGTTTCCGAGCGTGATCAAAGACGGCAACTTTCACGGTCAGCACGGCGAACCGAACGGGCCCGGCTACCTGGTGATCGACGGTAAGATCGCGGATGACGGCAGCGCCAAGCTGGCCGCCAAAGGCACCGTCGCCGATAATCGTGCCCACGGAGTCTTCGCCATGAAGGGCAACAACTACGGCTACAACATCAAAGCCACCTTCATGGATGCCAAGGGCACCGGGAGCCGCGACGAAGGCGCCGGCATTTTGGGCCGCTCCTGCACCTTCGAATTCGACAAGCAACCGGACAGCGCGCCCGCCGCGCCCGCCGCGAATCCTCCCGCGGCCCAGTGACCATCGGGAACCTCACGAGCGTGACAGCGGCTAAAGCCGTGCCCTACAAAGCCGCCCCATAAACCTACCCCACAAACCTGCCCTGCAAACCTGACCTACAGGGCTCCTGCAGCCGCCGATAGGGTTGCGCGAACCTCCGTCGCGCGATGTGTTGTCGATTTCGCTATCCGGCGCCTGACCCAGCGTTGCCCCCGGCCCGCTTCCACGCCATAATTTCCGGGCAAGGCGGCCTTCCATGCTTCCCGACCAACGGAAGGGGCCTTCCAAAACAATCTACTGATGAACAAAGAATCCACGCCTCGCGCGGATGCCCCTGCGGAATCGCCTTCGGCGCCGCTCGAACGCGACCACCTCCGCCGGCGCGAACGCGGGGTGTGGCGGGCGGCCCTGCTGATACTCGGCGCGCTGGCGGTGGCCTACGCGGCGACCAGCTGGCAATCGGTGCGGGCCATGCCGCACAACCTGCTGGCCCTGCCAATCGGCTTGGTGATCCTCGTCTTTCTGTTCGTCGCCTACGCCTGGAGCAAGACCAACGAAATCGCCGAGCTGCGCGGCCTGGTGCGCGGCATCGAGCAGCGCGCTAATTCCGAACACGATACCGACCAGCTCGACCAGCTCTTCTCTCTGATTTCCCGGTCGCAGCAGGGCTATCGCGATCTCATCGACACGTTCGAGGATTTGCTCTTTTCCGTTTCCAACGACGGCAAAATCCTCACCGTCAACCGCAGCTTTGCCGACCTGCTCGACCTTTCCTTCGCCGAAGTGGTCGGGCGCAACCTCGATGAATTTTTCGAATTGCCCGAAGCCAGCGACCGCCAGGCCCTGGAGCACTGGCTCCCGCGCTTCCTGCAGCGCCGCCGCTGGACCGGCGTGGTGCGCGCGCGCATCAAGAAGACCGGAGCGCTGCGCTATTTTGACCTGGTCCTGCACGCCATTGTGCGCGAGGACGTGGTCCACGGCATCAGCGGCTTCGCCCGCGACGTGACCAAAGAGCGCGAAAGCGAAACGCGCTTCACCGAGCTGTTCCAGACGCTGCGCGAAGGCGTCTATCTCGCCTCCGTGGACGACCGCATCACCGAAGTCAATCCGGCCCTGGCGCAAATGCTTGGGTACGACTCCAAGGAAGACCTGCTCAACCGCGAAATCGCCTCCCTCTACCGCCGCCCCGAAGAGCGCGCCGAGGAGCAGCGCCAGCTGAACGATCTCGGTTTCTTGCGCGCCCACGAAGTCACCCTGAAGCACAGGCTGGAGGGGCGCGACATGGTGGCCGTGCACACCACCGCGGCGATCAAGGATGCCGCCGGCAAGTTTGTGCGCTACCAGGGCACTTTCGTGGATGTCACCGAGCAGCGCGAGATGGAGCGGCGCCTGCACCGCGAGCAGGAATTCGCCGGCCGCCTGATGGACAGCTTCCCCGATCTGGTCATCGTCCTGGACACGGATTGCCGCTACACGTTCGTGAGCCCGCAGATTTCCGAGATTTTGGGCTACCGCCCGGAGGAACTGGTCGGCAAGAGAATGGGCGGCCGCACCGACCCGGCGGACCGCACGGCCATGCTGGAAATGTTCGACGACCTGATGTTCAAGCGGCTATCCGAGGGCCAGATCGAATACCGCACGCAGCACAGGAACGGCGCGTGGCGCGTCTTCCGCGCCTCGGCGCGCCCGCTGCACGACGAAACCGGCCGTATCATCGGCGTGATCGCTTCGGCGCGCGACATCACCGACCAGCAGCGCTTGCAGCAGCAGCTCATCCAGTCCGAGCGGCTTGCGGCCATGGGCCAGATGATCGCCGGCGTGGCCCACGAGCTGAACAATCCCCTGACCGCCATTCTGGGCGTTACCGAACTGCTGCGTGACCAATCCACCGACGAGAACGCCACTCGCCAGCTGGACCTCGCTCACCGCCAGGCCCGCCGCGCCGCGCACATCGTGCAGAGCTTGCTGGTCTTCTCGCGGCCTTCGACGCCGCGCAACACGCTGCTGCATCTGCCGGACTTGATCCAGCGCACGTTGCAACTGCACGAGCATTCCCTGCGCTCCAATCACATTCACGTAGACCTGGCCTCGCGCCCCGACCTTCCGACGGTGCTCGGCGATTCCAACCAGCTCACGCAGGTGTTCCTGAATTTGATCGTGAACGCCGAGCAGGCCATCCACGAAGTGCGCGACCGCGGCACGCTGCGCATCCGCCTGGGCGTGGTCGGCGAGCGCGTGCTGCTCACGTTCCAGGACGATGGCGTGGGCATCCGCCGCGAGCTTCTGCCGCGCATCTTCGATCCATTCTTTACGACCAAGCGCCCGGGCCGCGGCACCGGACTCGGCCTTAGCATCTGCATGGCCATCGTGCGCGAGCATAACGGGGATATCTCCGCGCAGCCCTTGCCCGATGGAGGCTCCGTCTTTACCGTGTCGCTGCCGGTTTGCACGGAGTCCGTGGCCCTCGCCGAACCCGCCGCGCCCGCTGCGACGGCCGCAGCGCCTCGTGCCGCATCCGCAGCCGCCTCGGACACGCCGCTCTTCCGCAAGAAAATCCTGGTGGTGGACGACGAGGAAGGCATTCTGGAACTGGTGACCGACAGCCTGAGCGCCCGCGGCTGCCACGTGGACCGCGCCAACTCGTCCGAGAAAGCCCTGGACCTGGCCACGCGAAATTCTTACAACGTGATCCTGTGCGACCTGAATCTCGAGTCCAGCAATGGAACGGTCGTTTCCGGATTCGATCTGCACGACATGATTGTCAAGGAATTGACCGCCCGGTCCGTCCCCTGCCCGCAATTCATTTATATGACCGGCGACCTGGTGGACGCCGCTATCGGCGAGCAAGCCGGGCGCGAAGGCAATCACTTCCTGCAAAAGCCCTTCCGCATCACCGAACTGCTGGGACTGCTGAGCGAATTGCCGGCCCCCGCCGGGGTCTCCCACAGGCAAGGCGACACTGCGGACTAGCCTGGGTTTCGGCCACTTCCTGCGCTGCCCGCCAAAATGGCCCTTTACAACTTCACAGACGGGGAATGAACTGGGTTGTGGCCGCCTTTCCGCGGAGCTGTGCTTCCGGCAAGCGCCTGCGAACAGCAACCATTGCGGTCAGTTCTTTCAACCAGCAGCGTCCGCGAATCGAGGAATCCCATGGAGCAGAGTCCGGAACTCACGATTGCGTTGCTCTCGCGCACGCCCGCCGCGCTTGATGCGCTCCTGCGCGGCCTGCCCGAAGCGTGGACGCTGCAAAATGAAGGCGAAAAAACGATGACCGTGTTCGACGTGGTCGGCCACCTGGCCTACGCCGACCGCACCAACTGGATCCCGCGCGCCCGGATGATCCTCGAATTCGGCGAAACGCGCGCCTTTGAGCCTTTCAAGCGCTGGGGGCACCTGAAGGAGAGCGGAGGGAAGCAGCTCGAAGACTTGCTCGATGAATTCGCCCGCGCCCGTTCGGAAAGCCTGCAAGAGCTGCGCGCCCTGAATCCTCAGCCCGCCGATTTGCAGCGCCGTGGCGGCCATCCCGCCTTCGGCGTCGCAACGCTTTCACAACTCCTCGCCGCCTGGGCCGTCCACGACCTGACGCACCTGCACCAAATCTCCCGGATCTTGGCCCACCAGTACCGCGAAGCCGTTGGCCCCTGGAGCGCCTATCTCGGCGTCCTCAAGTGCGAAGGCCACAGCTCGCCGTAGTAACGAAGCTTACGATTGCGGAAGTGAATGAGGCGCTGGCCAGCCGACACTAAATGAACAATTCCACGCTGACATGAAAGAAGTTTGCGAGTCTCTTTGCTTGCGCCTTGCTGATCGACCGCTTTCCGTGAAATACCTCGGACGTAATTCCCTTCGATCCAAAAATCTTCCAGAGATCTTTCTGCGTCAGATCCCGCGCGGCCATCAGGTGCCGAAGGGTTTGGCGCGGGCCGGCCATGCGGATAGGGTAGCGACGCTCTTCATAATTCTCGACGAGGACCGTCAGCAATTCGGCGAGTGCCTTTTCTTCGGGCGTCGAGAGTTCCCGTTCGTCGAGGCGCAGAAGTTCACCGGCCAAACGCTCGTATTCTTCTTCATTCCGGATGATGTGGGGAAGCGTCCGCGTCAACAGTTGCCCGTAGGTCTTGGGATCGAGTTCGATTGTTGTCGTGCTCATGTCTTCCATTCTCCGTGGTCGTACTCTGCGTGGGTCAGAATGTACAGCACGAAGACGCGTTGCGTCTCGTCGTTCATCCTTGCGATCAGCCGGTACTTGTTGCCGGCGATATTGAAAACCGTCCTGCGTCCCACCAAATCGGCGCTGGGATATACCTTTTTCATTTCCGCCGGCGTTTTCCAGTCTGCCGTGCGCACCACGCGGTACCAAGATTCAAGACTTGCCCTCGCGTCCGGGTGCCTTTCCCAAAACCGGATGAGTGCGCCCCGCTTGATGATGCGCATGGAGTTCTATGTTCTCATAATGAGAACTACGAGTCAAGGGGAGCAAAAAGGGCCCACTTCATTGCCGGAGGCTTCAAGGATGCGGGATCGTTGTTCGTTGTGGTTATTTTGGTTTGTTTCCCGGCAGATCGATTCCGAAATCCCAGACGTAGCCGCTGATGCCGTCGGCAGTCATTTCCACGAAGGCGTATTCGCCGGGCTCCAGGCGCTGGTCCATGGTGTAGCGGAAGACGCCGGTTGCTGGGACCCAGGTCTGGATCTCGATTTCGTCGACTTTGTCGGTGGTATCGCCGGTGAAGTGCACGGTGATGTTGTCGATGACGCGCTTGCCGCCCTTGAACTGGGCGCGCAGCAAGCGGAAGCGCGGCTCGCGCCCGTCGACCGGGCGGAAGTAGAATTCCGGCTCGGCGGTAGCAAGCCGCATG
>Ga0210398_10001717_pt1 | contig 22081 bp, 18 predicted proteins | sample IncBWC4OmetaG_FD_161047 | JGI IMG/M metagenome (GOLD analysis project Ga0210398, IMG submission 161047) | Forest soil microbial communities from Barre Woods Harvard Forest LTER site, Petersham, Massachusetts, United States - Inc-BW-C-4-O | ecosystem: Environmental > Terrestrial > Soil >...
GGCTACGATCTCGCCTACGCCCTTCTCGACGGTTACGACACTACCATCCTGGTGGATGCGTGTCCGCGGGGGGAGCCGGCAGGCACGCTGTATGTGATGGAGCCCGACCTCAACCACCTGGACGGCACGGAAGCGCGAGCGAGCGCCGTTGAGGCGCATGGCATGAGTCCTTTGAATGTGCTGCGGCTGGCCAGTTCCATGGGTCCGCTCAAACGCGTGCTACTCGTCGGATGCGAGCCCGGGACCCTCGGCCCGGAGGAAGGTCAGATGGGATTGAGCCCCCCGATCGAAGCTGTTCTGGACGATGCGGTGAAACTGGTTGAGTCAGTCATTGAAAAGATTTTAAGCGGGGACGACTTAGTTGGGAAAACTGTGAATAACGCTCAATGAGAGGAGATTGCCGTGGCCAAGGAATTGTCTGAAAGCACGAACCACTCTGGAAGCGACAAGGACACTCTGTACCTGCTCAGCGGAGCAGCCCTGATTCTATTCGGTGCCGGACTGATCCTCGCAAACCCGCTAGTCCGGCGCTATTTGGGACAATTGGGGGTTGGCAGTCTGGTAGCGGGCGCTTTACCCGATCTCGATCGTTATCTGAAGTTGAGGAATATGTGAGGAGCGCGGATAAATAATGGGGTCGACGACCGAAACCCGGGTTCACTACACCGCGGACACACGGGCGAGTCAGTTCACCGTGCAGGTTTTCGCCGGTGGGTTGTTATCGGCATTCGGCCACAGTCCGACGATCGCCATCCGCGATTTCTCTGGCGACGCACAGGTGAATCCCGATGACATCCAACACTCGTCCTTGAAGATCACGATCAAGGCGGAATCATTGGCGGTCAGGGACGACATCTCGGACAAAGACCGGCGGGAGATCGAGCGCGCCATGCAACAAGACATTCTCGAGACCGAGACCTACCCCGAGATCGTTTATGAGTGCTCGGACATCGCTATCATCAAGGCCGGTGAAGGCGAGTACTCGGTGTCACTCAATGGCGATCTGACCTTGCACGGGGTCACTCGTTTCCAGGCCGTGGACGCACGCGTCACGTTGAATGGCGATTCACTGCGTGCATTTGGAACCTTCTCGCTGCTGCAAACGGATTATGATCTGAAACTCGTCTCCGTCGCGGGAGGCACGCTGAAGGTAAAAGATGAGCTTAAGTTTTCCTTCAACATCGTGGCGCGCAAGAAAGAGTGAAGGCATGCGAAGTAGCGAAACCGACCGGACATCGGGGGGAGAATTTCCGTCATGTGCCTAGCCATACCGGGACAGGTCGTTCAGCTTTTTCCCGAGCAGCCAAACACCGCTCTCATCGATGTCGTGGGAGTCAGGCGCAAGGTTGATCTGGGCCTCTTGCAGGACGACTTGCCGGTCGAGGGAGACTGGGTACTCATCCATGTCGGTTTTGCCCTGAGCAAGATCAGCGAGGAAGATGCCCTCGATCAGATGCGTACGCTTCGAGCCTTGGGCGAAGCTGAGTCGGCCATCGAGGAGGTCCAGGGCTACGGTCTGGAGAATGCCGAAAACAAAAAAGTCTCCTGATCATCTAAGCGGAGCCAGGGACGGCAGGGACGAATCATGAAGTTTGTCGACGAATTTCGCGAACCCGAGGTTATTACTAAAATTTCGGAGGAAATCCGTCGCCTCGCCGATCCCCGCCGCCATTACCGCATCATGGAAGTCTGTGGCGGACACACTCACGCCATCTACCGCTTCGGCCTGAAAGATCTGCTGCCATCGAACATCGAACTCATCCACGGCCCCGGTTGCCCGGTTTGCGTTCTGCCCATGGGCAGAATCGACGATGGCCTCGCGATCGCGCAAAACCCCGACGTAATCTTCACCGCTTTCGGTGACATGATGCGAGTGCCGGGCACGCAGGGCAGCCCGCTAGAGCACAAGGCGCGCGGCATGGATGTGCGCATTGTTTACTCTCCTGCTGATGCCCTTAAACTTGCGCAGTCGAATCCCGACAAGCACGTGCTGTTCTTTGCCATCGGATTTGAGACCACGGCTCCATCCACCGCCTTGACGCTGGTGCGGGCGAAGGTACTGGGGGTTCACAACTTTTCGGTGTTCTCGAATCACGTAACAATTATTCCTGCCATTCGGGCGATCCTCGATTCTCCCGACATGCGCATCGACGCTTTCATCGGGCCCGGACATGTATCGACGGTGATCGGGTGCCGCCCCTACGAGTGGATTGCCAAGAACGAAAACAAACCGGTGGCGGTCTCCGGATTTGAGCCGCTGGATATTCTGCAGTCCATCGTCATGGTTCTCCGCCAACTGAAATCGAACCAAGCCCGGATCGAGAACCAATACAAGCGCGTGGTGCCGTGGGAGGGGAATCGCGCCGCCCTGCGTGCGATGGCAGAGGTTTTCGAGCTGCGCCCCTATTTTGAATGGCGGGGACTTGGATTTATCTCGCAGTCAGCCTTACGTGTGCGCGCAGCGTATGCGGAGTGGGACGCCGAGCAGCGCTTCGACATTCCTGGCGTGCGCGTCACCGATCCCAAGGCGGCGCAGTGCGGAGAAGTGTTGAAGGGCGTGCTCAAACCGCATCAATGCAAACTGTTTGGCAAGGAGTGCACTCCTGAGCATCCCATCGGTGCACTCATGGTTTCATCCGAGGGATCATGCGCAGCCTACTTCAACTACGAACACCGCAAAACGGAAATGGTGACCAGCATCGGCTCCGTGGCCTGAACGAAACCGAGAGCTCGCCCGCCGCGCCCAACGTCCGTTTTCGCGAGCCCCAGATCGAGATGGCTCACGGCGCCGGCGGCAAGGCCAGCCGCAGGCTCGTCGAAGGTCTTTTCGCTCCTCTTCTCTTTGGCTCCTCGTCAGAACCGTTGGGAGATGCGGCCCATCTCGATTTTGACGGTACCAAGATCGCCATCACAACCGATAGCTTTGTGGTCAAGCCTTTGACCTTTCCCGGCGGTTCTATCGGAGAACTCGCAGTGAACGGAACGGTGAACGATCTCGCGGTTTCCGGAGCGAAAGCGGAAGCAATGGTGGTCACTTATTTGCTTGAGGCCGGACTGCCTGCGGCGGTGTTGGAGGCCGAGGTGCGCGCCATGGGGAAGGCTGCGTGCACAGCTGGCGTCACCATTGCCGGGGGCGACACAAAAGTCGTCGAGCACGGCAAAGCCGACTCCATGTACATCACGACGACCGGTATTGGACGCCCCCTTCCAGGTTTGAAGATTGATGCAAGAGCGGTGCGTCCGGGGGACAAGATTCTGCTTTCCGGCCCGATCGGCGATCACGGAATCACCATTCTGCTGGCGCGTGGCGAACTGGACTTGGAGGCTGACCTGAATTCCGACACGCGGTCTATCCTCCCGTTGGTGGAGGTTCTGGCGCACGAAGCCGGCCCCGGCGTCCGCTGGATGCGGGACCCGACTCGGGGTGGTGTGGCTACTTCTCTGAACGAATTGGCGCGCGACTCGAGACAAGGAGTTGTGCTGTCGGAAGAAATGATTCCGGTCCGTGATGCAGTGCGCGGCGCCTGCGAGTTGCTCGGTTTGGATCCCTTACACATTGCGAATGAAGGCCAGTTTCTTGCGGTCGTGGCGCCGGAATACGCAAACGCCGCGCTCCACGCCTTGAGGCTCGCGCCCGGCGGGGAGGACGCCCAGATGATCGGTGAAGTACGCGAACAGCCATCCGGCGCTGTTCTCGTCACCACAGGTTACGGCGGCAGCAGGATTGTGGATATGCTGGTCGGCGATCCCCTCCCGCGCATTTGCTAAGATTTGTCAGGGGTGATGCCATGGCCACAGCTTGTGGGCTGGCGACTCAAGTGGAAGAGCGCTTGCTCATGCGGAACCGGATCGTCGAGGAGTTTTTTGCTCGAGAAGCATTCCGTCTGGCGGAGGCCTGTCGATCCATGTCCGAACGCTTCCTCCAAGGTGGTCGCCTGCTTGCGTTCGGGCGCGGTCCCTACGCAACCGACGCCCAACATGTCTCCGTCGAATTTGTTCACCCGGTAATCGTGGGGAAACGTGCGCTCCCCGCTCTCGACCTCTCCATCCTCTTCCGCCCCTGGTTGGAATCGATTCTCCAGCCTGAAGATATCGTCATGGGATTCGGACCTCCCGAGGGCGACAAGGAGGTCCACTCCGCTCTTGAGTTTGCCCACAAGCGAAATGCCTTGACCTTCGCTCTTCCCGGCGTCGAGGGCTCGTACGCGGTCGAAGCCTTCACGCCGGTTCCATTCATTCATCAGGAAATGATGGAGATCCTTTATCACACGCTCTGGGAAAGTGTTCATGTATTTCTGGAGCATCACGAATTGGGCCACGACGTGGGCGATGCTGGATTTCTCTATCCGTTTCTAGGCCAAGAGAAGCAAGAGACGCGGGACCTGCTGTCTGAAGTAGCAGCCTCGATCGGGATGAAAGTTCAGGATGATTCGAAGTTACGAGCCCAGGTGGCGCGCGAACAAGCCGAGCAGATCGCGAGCGCCGCGCTCGCGATTCACGAGCGCCTGGCGAAAGGCGGCAAGCTGATTCTCTTCGGAAATGGCGGCTCGGCGACGGACGCCAATGATTGGGCGATCGACTGCGTCTTGCCCCCTGCCGGTTATCGTCCTGTCCCGGCCGTTTCGCTTTCCCTGGAGCCCGCCAATATTACTGCGGTCGCGAACGACGTGGGCACCGAAGTTGTTTTTCTGCGTCAACTCATCGCCCAGGCTCGTCCCGAAGACGTGGCCGTTGGAATCTCCACCAGCGGTGGCTCCCGGAACATCATCGTCGCCCTGGAAGAAGCTCGCAAGCGAAACCTGTTGACGGTTGCGCTTCTCGGTTACGACGGTGGTGAGATTCGCCGACGTCAGTTGGCCGATTTTCCGCTGGTCGTGCACTGCGACTACATCCCGCGCATTCAGGAAGTGCAAGCCTCGATTTACCACATCATCCGCGAGACGCTGGAGGGGGTGGCCCGTGGCCAAGCTTGAACTCTTCGGCACGGCGCGGTGCCCTCACACGCAGGAGATGCGGGAATGGCTGGAGTGGAAGGGCTCCGAATTCGTCGAGCATGATGTCGAACGCGACCCGGCCGCCCGCCAACGCCTGCGTGCCTTGGCAGTCGGACAACGCAGCGTGCCCGTCCTGGTGGAAGACGACAAGGTGGTCCAGATTGGCTGGCAGGGGCGCAGCTGCTTCCTGGACGTGGAGTAAGAATGTCCGGTGCTTGTTCCATTCGAGTTCGTGGAGTGGTGCAGGGCGTTGGCTTTCGTCCCTTTGTGTATCGCCTGGCACGCGCCAACACCCTTGCCGGATGGGTATTGAACGGCGAGGAAGGGGTCGAGATTTTTCTGGAGGGCGCTGAGAAAGGACTGCTGGCCTTTCTCCAGGATCTCAAAACGCAGTCCCCTCCGGCTTCGAGCATTACGGAAGTCGAAGTCCATCGCGTAGCTCCGCTGGGCCTGAACGGGTTTACGATTCGCGAAAGCCACGCCAACGAGCGCCCTACGGCGCGTATCTCGCCAGATCTTCCGGTTTGCGATGCTTGTCTGAAAGAACTGTTTGATCCAGCCGATCGGCGCTACGGCTATCCCTATATCAACTGCACGAATTGTGGTCCCCGCTACACGGTTGTCGTGAGTCTGCCGTACGACCGCGCCAACACGACGATGCGGCATTGGCCGCTTGATGATGATTGCGCCACGGAATATCACGACCCCGGCAATCGCCGCTTTCACGCACAGCCGGTTGCATGTCCGGCCTGTGGACCAGACTATTTTCTACAACCAGGCGAAGAAGCTGAGCCGGGATGCGAGTCAAGCATCAGCAAAGCGGCGCTGCTTCTCAACGCCGGGAGCATCCTCGCGGTGAAAGGACTGGGCGGCTATCACCTGGTTTCCGACGCCTCGAATCCCGCTGCCATCACGGCCTTGCGCGAACGTAAGTACCGCAAGGAAAAGCCATTTGCCATCATGGCCAGAGATTTGGAAGTGGCCCGCCGGCTAGTCGAGCTTTCACCGGAGGGCGAACAACTGCTCACGTCGAGCGCCCGGCCCATCGTGTTAGCTCCGGCGAAGCCTGAACTCACGCGAGTTGATCCGGGAGTTGCTCCAGAAAATAACCAGCTCGGCGTCATGCTCCCCTACACTCCTCTGCACTATTTGCTTTTTGCCGCAGGTGCGCCGGAGGTGTTGGTGATGACCAGTGCAAATCGCTCGAGCGAACCGATCGCCTATGAAGACGACGAAGCGCTCGACCGCCTTTCTGGAATTGCCGATGCTTTCCTGATCGGAGAGCGGCCAATTGCCCGACGAGTGGATGATTCAGTCGCCCGTGACGGAGTGTTCGGTCCGGTTATCGTTCGCCGCGCCCGGGGTTATGCTCCTGGCGCCGTGGCGACGTTGCCGACCGCACGCCCAATTTTAGCCGTCGGCGCGGACTTGAAAAACACGATCACGCTTGTGGTCGATGGTCAGGCCTTCATGAGCCAGCATATCGGGGACTTGAGCCATTATGAGTCTTTACGCGCGTTCAAAGAAACCATTCAGGACCTGATCGCGATGTACGAGGTTCGTCCGGCGGAACTGCTGGTCGCCTACGATTCCCATCCCCAGTACGCCGGCAGTGCTCATGCCTTGGCTCTGGGGATTCCGCAAAGACTGGCTGTCCAACATCACCGCGCCCACGTTGCCTCGGTGCTGGCGGAGCGAGGCGAGTTCGAGAAGCGGATTGTTGGAGTGAGCTTCGATGGTACCGGCTATGGCGATGACCGAAGCATCTGGGGTGGCGAGATTTTTGCCGGCAGCATCAAAGACGGCTTCGATCGGGTCGGACATTTGCGCCAGGCCCGGCTGCCCGGCGGCGACGCGGCGGCGCAGTATCCGGTGCAGGCTGCGGCCGGCTTCCTGGCGCAGGTCGAGGACTTGCCCGATTTCGCCGCTCGGCCTTTCCGCTTTCCTGCGCGTTACCAGCAATCTGTAGATCTGGTGCGAAAAAATGTCCGGACTTTTCCGACTACATCGGTCGGCCGGCTCTTTGATTGCGCAGCTGCGCTCCTGGGTTTTACGCGTGAGGTTACCTTCGAAGGGCAGGCCGCCATGTGGCTCGAGCAACTCGCCCACGGCGTGCCTGCGACCGAACCCTATCCGTTCCCCTGGGCCGAACCGGAACTGGATTTCCGACCTTTACTGCAGGCGTTGCTATGCGATCGCCTTCGCGCCCGGCCTCTGGCTGAAATTGCTCGAGCATTTCAGCGGGGCTTGGCGCAGGGGCTGTCGGACGCCGTAGTGAACGTCTGCGAGACCCGAGATCTCAGTGTCGTGGCTTTGTCGGGTGGGGTCTTCCAGAATGAGTTACTCTTGCAGGACTTGAAGTCGTTGTTTCACGCCGCGGGTCTGGAGGTATGGACGAATCACGCCGTCCCCCCCAACGATGGTGGAATCAGCCTGGGACAGGCGGCGATGGCGGCATTCGCGCGGTTCGATTGAAAGTTCGGAGCGCGCCCCATACCCGGACGAGAAAGATGCATGAACTTTCCATTGCGCTGAGCATCCTGGAGCTGGCCGAGGAAGAGTCGGAGCGGCGCGGCGGAGTTCAAGTGAGTGCCGTGCACCTCAAGCTGGGTGCGCTTTCTGGCGTGGTCAAAGAGGCTCTATTGGGTTCCTTTGAGATGGCCTGCGAAGATACTCCGCTCAAAGGAGCGCGGCTGGTCGTCGAGGATGTGCCGGTCCTCATCTTTTGTCGAAGCTGCCAGGCGAAGCGTCCAGTCAGCTCGGTGCAGTTGTTTTGCTGTGCTGAGTGCGGAACCCCCTGCGCCGAGGTTGTGCAAGGGAAGGAACTCGAGGTGGTGGCATTGGAGATTGAAGAATGGGATCACAGCCCCGTCTAATTGAAGTTAGGAAAAATGTTCTGAAGCAGAACGATTTGACCGCGCGTGCGCTGCGTGAGCGGTTCCGCGCCGCGGGAGTGTTTGTGGTGAGCCTGGTGTCGAGTCCCGGCTCGGGCAAGACGATGTTCCTCGAAAAGACCCTTACGCTACTTCGTGAACAATGTCGTGTGGCCGCTCTGGTCGGCGATCTCGCCACGGAGAACGATGCGGTGAGGCTGGCGCGCAGTCAGGCTCCGGTGAAGCAAATCACCACCGGTACGCTTTGTCATCTCGAAGCCGCAATGGTCCAGAATGCCCTTCAGGAATGGGATCTCAATCGGTTTGATTTTCTTTTCATCGAAAATGTAGGAAACCTGGTATGCCCGTCCTCCTATGATCTCGGCGAGAACCTTCGGCTTGTGCTTATCTCGGTGACCGAAGGCGAGGATAAACCACTCAAGTACCCGACAATCTTTAATAGTGCCGATGTGGCCGTCGTCAGCAAAATGGACCTAGCCGCAGCCGTTGAATTCGACTGGCAAGCGGCCTACGGTAACATCCAGGCGGTACGCCCTGGCATGCCGGTGTTTAAGCTCTCCGCAAAGAACGGCCAGGGAATGGATGACTATCTGAGTTTCCTGAGGAAGCGTTTGGATGAATCGCGCGTGTCCGCGACCCTCTAGCGGAGATCGCAAATCATGATCAGTTTTCTCTCGATTATCGCGGTCGGCTTCTTTCTCGGGATGCGCCATGCCACCGATCCCGATCACGTGATCGCCGTGACTACGATCGTAAGCCGACAGCGCCAGCTGCTGAAAGCTGCCCTCACCGGCATGGTTTGGGGGGTTGGCCATACGCTTACGATCTTTGTCGTCGGCTCCGCGATTATTCTCTTTGACGTGGTGATCCCCGCCCGCATTGGTCTCTCAATGGAATTTTCCGTGGGGCTCATGCTGATCGTATTGGGCGCGATAAATATTCGAGCCTTCATGCGCACAGCCCGCAACCTCGCTCCCGCTCCGGCAGAATCTGACGTGGTTCATGCGCACGCCCACGTCCACGGCGACTACATACACAGCCATGCGCACGGACACGCGCCCGAGGCGCATCGCCACAGTCATCAAACTCCGCTCAGCTGGCTCGACCGAATATTCGGCCGGATCGGCCTCTATCAGCAACTGCGTCCTTTGATCATCGGGATCGTTCATGGACTCGCAGGTTCCGCCGCGGTAGCGCTGCTGATTCTTACCACCATCCGAAACCCGCGGTGGGCGATGCTTTACCTGCTGGTTTTCGGAGCCGGAACGGTAGGCGGCATGATGCTGATCACCATGAGCATCGCCTCGGCCTTCCACTTCTTCGGGAGGAGGCATCAGAATTTTTCCCACTGGCTCGGGCTGGCCTCGGGCTTGCTGAGTTTGGTTTTCGGGCTCTGGCTGGCGTATCAGATCGGCTTCGCGAACGGCCTGTTTTCCGGCCATCCGCAATGGACACCCCGATAGGTCGAGTAAGCTCCAGCACAGGTAAGGGTTTCGCCCCCCGGTCGACCGGGATGCTCGCTTCCGTGCCATGCGCCGTATTCAAGCTGTGATGCGCCCTCCGATTGCCTCAAATCTTAAAGGCAGGCGCGAGCAGGAATATCTGGAGGCACCGAACCTCTGTCCAGGCAGAAACCGTCACCACCGAGCCAGCACGTTGCCAGGCGGTGAAGGTTGTGTTTGTAGGTCCGCGTAACGGTGTAGTCCCTCCCACCTCGAACTCGAAGCACGTATTCTCCTGTCGACCATGGCTGAATTTCCTCAACCGAGGCTGCGTTCACCAGCACGGATCTGTGGATCCGCACGAATCCGCAAGGGCCGAAATGGTGTTCCAGCATCGAGATCGATTCTCGCAGGATGTGCGAGCCTGAGGTGTGATGCAGCACAACATAGTTACCCTTGGCTTCGATGGCTGCGATGTCCCCTAAAAAGACAAAGAGGAACTTCCCCTTCGTCTTGATTGCGATTCGCACCAATTGCAGGCGGGCAAACGTGGAACGATCCAAGGCATCAGTCGCGGCAATACTTGGCAACGAGGAGGGGCTGCCGCGATCTAGCCTCAAAGGGCCTCCTGCCAGCTTTCCCGAGGGGAACTTGAGAAGCGGCCTATCGTTGGTGAAGGCCGGACTGACGCTCTCAGTGGGCACAACCGAACGTAGAGGAACTTCCGACTGATTGCCCGGCTCTAAACTCGCGATACTTTCAATGATTGGACGCCCGGACATATTGGTCTCACCACTCGAAAACTAGTGAGTACACCTCACTATGGAATAGATGCCGTACGATTGGACTTTTCCGGACCTCATCCCGCGGTAGGCACGCCTCTTTTTTTCCATGACGCTTCTTGTGCGATAGACGCGGCAGGCCGGATTACGAAAGCAACCCGATCGAGGAAATACTTGACCGCTCTGTTGTTTCGGTTTGTATAGCCGTGTTCTGTATTTGTCTCTGCACCTGAGAGACAGGCATGCGGAGGGAATCCCTTTGCATCTGGCTTGGCTGCATGCTTCTCGCGGAAAGGAAATCAGTCCGGAAAGCCACAGGGGGTGGTGGGTTGATGGTTTCGGCAATTCGAACTGAGGAGAGTCGCGAACCCCCTCGGTCGAACTGGTCACGTAACCGGTAGATGTGGGTTTGTCACGACTGCATCGGGGGGCGCTCGAAGTTAGTTAGCCGGCAGCAAGCGGTTATTCAGGCTCCACAATTTCGGGGATTTCACAAAGCGTCGAGCCAGTCGGGGATTCAGTTATCGAGGAGCACACCGTCGAAGGACGCGGGCAACTTATCGAGCGCTTCGATCGCGTGGCTTGCCGTATCGAAGCGCTCGACATCATTGTCTTTTGGAAGAGCATACTCCTCAGCTCCGTTTGAGCCACAGGTTCGTCGCCTGCGATCAGCCGGTGCCCTAGAAGATGATCTTCGCTCCGAATTGCAGGCGCCGCCTTCCGATCCCGTCGGTAATGATGTTGCCGGCAAAGGTGTCGCCGCCGTTGGAGTTGAACGCTCGGCTGCCGAACTGGGTTATACCGTCTGAAACGTTAGCCGCATCGTTAATATTCTGAAAGGGTGTTCCCAGCCATTGATGGTTAAACAAGTTGAAGGCATCTGCCTGGAATTGAATGGTGACCCGTTCTGTTACCCGGGTGTTCTTGTAGACGCTCATGTTGACGGTGCTGATGGGCTGTCCCTGTTCCGTGTTTCGTCCCACTCCCAAAAATGGCGAACCCAGGATCTTGGCCGCCGTGGGATTGTTGAGGATCCAGTGAGCTCCAGTGATCGGGGTGACGGCGCATTGGCCGGTTGCGCCTCCGCTGCCTATACACCCGTTGCCATCGGCATTGATGCTGGCCAAGGTCCCGAGTGGGTAAGCGGTGGCCCCTGTCGCGGTCATAGGGCAGGTAATCAGAGTTCCGTCGCAATACTGTCCAACCGTGTTGTAGGGCAGAGCGGCATTGCTGAGTATTGGCCGGCAGGCGTCGAGTACGCCTCCGGTAAAGTTGGTCGGGTCGCACAGCGATCCAGGTTGCGGATTTTGTTCCACGGTGTAGGGCTGACCGCTCGAATAGCGGTAAGTTCCGTTAATCTGCCAACCGCCCATCAAGTGTCCGAGGAAGCCTGATTGAGTGCGACGAAGGGGCAGGTCATACACCCAAAGCGCAGTCAGGACGTTGGGAAAGTTGTAGTTGCTCACTGCGCGTTCAGCGTTAATGACATCGAACGGATTCTGCGCAAGGGCAAAGAAAGTACCTGTGTTCGAGGAAAAGGCCTCTGAGGCGTTGTCAATGGTTTTGCTGAAGGTGTAGCCAATCTCTCCCGTAAAACCGTGCCAATTCTGCAGACGGAATTGGGTTTGGAGGCCGTTGTAAATGGAATAGCCGCTGTTGGCGTATTGGATCACTCGGCTGAAGTTGCAATTTGCGTATCCCACTGGATTTCCTGCCGAGTCCGTGGCTAGCGGACTCCCCGTACCGGTAAAGCCTCCGCCAGGAAGCAGCGGATTGGTGCATGGCGACAGACCAGCGGGAATCAGGTTGCTAAACCCGGCGTTCACCAACGGCAGGAGATCAGGATTGCCGTTCACCTCCTGAAAATTGGCCAGAGTGTGGTTGCCGACGTAGCGAGCTTCCGCGGCCATCTTGCTGCCAATTTGACGCTCGATACCAAGGTTCCATTGCTGCGAATACGGATTGCGGAAGTTGTTCCCGAACTGGAGTTCGGTTGCCACTCCAGGATTCTCTTTGGGCGCTAGCGGGAAAAGCGCCGACGCGATGTTAGAGCCATCGAGGGTCGCAATGTTTGGCAACCCTGCAGCCCCTGTGCCCGCCGCATTTGGAATGTTCGCAAAGTTTGTGTAGGGGGCGGTTCCTTGCACGTTGGTCGCGAGGTTGTAATAAGCAAAGTCGTAGGCGATGCGGAACCCGCCTCGAATCACAGTCTGGCTGTTGCCCAGCAAAGCCGGAAGAATTCGCGGCGTCCAGGCAAAGCCCACGACCGGACCGAAGTTATGATAGTGATTCGGCACGGTAGGCACCGTCGTCAGACTGAGGGGAAGGGATGTACTCCACAGGGGGTTGGGGCCAGTCTGTTGAGCCACACTTTCGTTGTGCAAGAGGTTGCTGGCCTGCTGGTAAAAGTCCCAGCGCAGGCCCAAATTCAAGGTTAGATTGTCCTTGACTCTCCAGTCATCCTGAAAATATAAGCCTAAGTCGTTCTCTTTAAATCGCGTAACGGGCACTCCATAAGCGACTTGGGTCTGCTGCGGAGTGTTAGCGATCAATGAATTGAAGTCTGGAAACGTGACTATGGAATTCGTACCGAAAAGAGAATAGTTGGGGGAGCGCTGTTTATCATATTCACCACCCCACTTCATCACATGCCTGCCGTGCACCATGGAAGCATTGTCCTGCAATTGATAGACGTTAATGATGCGGCCCTGGGGGAAAACTTGGAATTGTCCAAAGCTCAAGGCGGTGGGGTCCAGAATATTGATCTGAGGAGGACAGAGTCCGATAGTGGCCAGAACGCACGTGGGGAAACCACCCCCATCGAATTGGGAACTGGAGCGGGAGTAACTGAATCGGGTCTGGTTCAGGAAATTGGGGGTAAAAGTGTGCGTAAGATCCAGCCCAATCTGTTGGTTGAGGCCGGGAACACTGACGATTTGACCGGCCGCCGCGGCCGCGTTGCCGATGAAAGACTCATCGGATTGAATGGTCTTCTGGTAGATGTACCGGGTAAAGAATCGATCTTTGCTGGTGACTTGAAAATCCACCCGTCCGGTGGCTTCGTAGTCATTGAAGGGCTGGGATAGAAACCGGGTCAGCGAACCCATCTCGATGGGTACGGTCGTGGTGCCGACGGTTACAGGCACGTTCTGGATATTGTTGAAGGTTGGATTTCCCAAGGTCACGCTGGTGGGGCCAAATTGCGTCAGGGCCAAGACCCCGGGGCTATTGGGGAAGGCCGCTTGCAATTGCTGGAGTCCGGTGGAGTCAGGCGTCAGCGAGGCGGAGGAAGAGAACGGGGCACCTGAAGTGCGCTCGCGTTCGAAATTGGTCGATCCGAAGAACCAAACCCGGTCGCGTTTAATGGGTCCGCCGACGGTGCCGCCAAATTGGTTCTGTACAAAGAATGGAATAGCCGGCGCACTGCAACCCGCGGAAGGGCTCACACCTGGGGGACAGAAACCGAAGAGGGCTGATTTTTCCTGGTTTTGCAGCGAATCAAAGTGGTCGCCCTGCCAGAATTCGAAACCGGTTCCGTGAAACTGGTTGCTCCCGCCTTTTGTGATGTAGTTGATTACGCCGCCCATGTTGCGCCCGTATTCGGCGTCGAAATTGGTCACTACCTGCAGCTCCGCAATCGTATCCTGATTGCCAAAAAAGATAGATGGGCCACCGATTGTATTGTCATTGTTGTTCTGGCCGTCCAGTTGATAGTTGTTGGACCGGGCGCGCTGACCGTTGATCGACAACTCCGCACCATTGTTGTTACTAAACGCACCGCTTCCTGCCGTGGATACGCCGGGAGTGAACAAAACGAAAGAGTCGTATGTGTTGCCCAGAGGAACGCTTTCGACTTGCTTCGTATCGAAGGTTTCCGAGAGCTGGTCGGTAGTGCTTTCGACCAGGGGAGCAGTACCTTCGACTTCGACAGTCACGGCCGATCCACCGAGCTTGAGTCCAACAGGCCCAAGGGAAGTATCCTTACCCACCTCCACCTGGACATTTTCCGCCTTGTAGGTGGAGAATCCCTGAACCTCTACCGTCACCGTGTACGTTCCGAGAGGCAGTGATGGGATCTGAATAACTCCGGCTTTCGAACTGGTGGTTGAGAACACGCGGTTGGTTTCTACCTGAATGGCTCTCACGCTGGCGCCCTCGACAACCGCGCCTTGCGGATCCAAGACTGTTCCTGAGATGGATCCAGTCACGATGCCTTGGCCAAAACCAACGCCAGTGGCAAGAAGTAACATAACAATGACAAGCAACATTTGTTCAATCTTGCAAAATTTCGTGGTCATGAAAAATCCTTCCGGAGTCAAACTCTTTGAAAACACTTGGCCCACCTTCCTGAGCAATCGCGGAGACCGGGACTCATCGCGAAGTCCACACAGAGGCCTCCCCCGCAACAACCAAGTAGCAATTTACAAACCACCCGACAGTAGATAGTTTTCAGGTGTTTACGTGAGTCAGTTGCTATGTGTTTATGAAGTGTCAGATAGGTGGAGCACCTACTCACAGCGCGTTATCTCGATACCAAATCGTTTGCTTGTAACACTGTCCCTGAGAACTGTTGAAATGCACCAAACGGAAGGTTGATTTTGAGAAACTCCGCATTTCTGGAGATTCCGACAGGAAATTTGGAGGAGTGGTTTGTGAAGAGCTCGCCGAGTATCGTCAGTCCGCGGGGAAAGTGTCGATTCCGAGCCAGAACTCAGCCAGTGCCTTGAGGTTCTTCTTGTAAGTGCGAGTGACCGTGTATTCCTCGCCGCTCCTGATGCGCAGCCCGTAATCCCCGGTTGGAAGAGGACGGATTTCTTCCACAAATGAAGCGTTCACCAACACGGACCGATGGATCCGAATAAACCCATACGCCTCCAGTTTGCCGGCCACATCCGAAACGGATTCCCTCAGGAGATAAGAGCCGGACTCCTTCTTGAGCAGCACATAGTTGCCCTCGGCATGGACAGAAACTACTTCAGCGGGGTCCATAAACAGGATTCTGCCCTTCGCCTTGATGGCAATCTTACGAGACTGCGGTGGCGTGGTTGCCCGTAGCATCGGCAGAGTGCCGAACAACTTCATAGTTCGCCGGCTGGCGGTTCTCTGGGCAGCTCGGTTCAAAGCCTCGCCGAGCCGCTCGGCCGAGAAGGGCTTGAGCACGTAATCGATGGCTTGTTTTTCGAAGGCGGGAATGGCGTATTCCTCGTGCGCGGTTACAAAGATTATGGAAGAAACCGAGTGTTCGTTCTGCTGGAGCCGGTCGAGCAATTCGAAACCGGACATCTCGGGCATGTTAATGTCCAGCAGCAACACGTCGTAGGAGGTCTTTCCGAGCTTCTCGAGGGCCTCAACCGCGTCACTGGCGGTATCAAAGTCTTCAATGTCTACTCGGGCGCGCAACACATTTACCAGGGCAGCCTGTGCCAAGGGCTCGTCATCGATGATCAACGCCCGCATGATCTCGGACCTCCCTTTTCCGCCTGATCCGGTTCCACTCGTGGTTGTGCGTGCCTCAAAGAGCAGGCAGTACCAGCGTGGCTACGGCATTTCCATCCGCCTCAAAGGCAAACGAAAAAGACGCTTCTTTCGAATACAGATGCTGCAAACGGGCCTCCGTGTTGCGTAGTCCGACCCCCGTTCCCGAAAAACATTTGCTGCTGACACTGTTTCGCACCCGGAGTTCGAAAATCCCGTTCTTGCGGGCGGACGCTATCTCAATCCACCCCAGTTCCCGCGAAGTTCCTATCCCGTGGCGGATCGCGTTCTCGACGAGAGGCTGAAGCACCAACTGCGGGACCAGGAGCGCTAGAGTGTCCGGACTTATCTGCAGGTTCGTCGTAAGCCTTGCCCCGAGCCTCATCTTTTCCAGGTCGAGGTATTCTTCAACGAATTTCAGCTCTTCCCGAAGCGGAATCAGGTCGGAGTCGGTCTGCTGAAACGCAGTCCGCAGCAGATTGGAAAGCTTAACGATCATTGCTTTGGCGCGCGCGGGATCGCTATCAACGAGGGTGGAGATGCCGTGCAAAGTGTTGAAGAGAAAATGCGGATGAATCTGCATCTTCAGGGCTTGTAATTCGCTAACCGCCAGAGCCCTCTGGAATTCGGACGCCTCCAGGGCCTGGCTGCGGGCACGTTGGAAATATTCATAGGCATGGGCGGCCACGACGATTGCGATATATATGAAGATCTCGTCAGCAAATCCGTTGCGAATCATCTCGAGCCAGGAATGAATGAAGCGCGAAATGTAGTTCCGCTGCGCGTCGTAGCTTGGAATCAGGATTGACTGTATTCCCGTGAAGAGCAGTACAAATGGCACCGCCCCCAGGCCCCAAAGCAGGACATACCGAATGCGCTTCCTGGAAGAGCTGAGATATTTCCCAACCAGATAAAAAACAGGAGGCGTCCACAGGGCTAAGGTAAAGGCGTGAGCTCCGGCCTTGACCACTAGATCGAGGATCGAGGGCCAAAGATTTCCTGGATTGAGAACTCCATATTGCCAGCCCATCAGCAACGAAATCCCAAACCAGAAGCTGATTGACATCAGGTAGGCCCGGCTGATTCCGCGGAGATGAGTCGACTTCATCGTGTCGATTCTACTCGCTGAGGGGACGCTGCTGGCAGAAGTGATTGCAGGCGAGAGCGGAATCTGGTCGCCCATAGACTTTCGAACTCTCGACCGATTGCTCGCGAGGACTTTCCGCCAGAATAGTCGACGACTGACGGAGGGTGATCAGTTGTGACGAATTACTACAAATGCCCTGACCAGCAAGGCTTTTCAGCGATGCAGCGACAACTGGTCTGGCTCCGTGGGGTTTGGTCGTGGGCATAAAACTGGGCGCATCTCAGAATTCCCAAATTGAACACATTCTGAACCCAGCCCGGACGTGGTTACTTCTTCATCTGGTCTGTGGGGCAAGGCAGCTTGCGCGCCGATTAACTTAAACTATTTGATCTCAACGCCGCCATGTACGCGCGTGACCGCGTGTTGCACCAGCCAATTTACTTATTCACGAAGATGTCGAGTTGCGTTTGATTACTGCTTCTGCTTCTCTGGTAGCGGCTTAGACTGCCGAGCGCATACCTCGCGATAACAACCCGGGGTTAGAAACCATTCCTGTTGTTCGTGCCCATGGGGTGGCACTGCCATTCGAATCGAGCCGCATGAAGCTTCGGGATGGCGGTCTATTACTGTACTTGTACACATAGTAGTGAAGTGACTCTTTGGGACCGGCTTCGGGCACAGTTATAAGCGGGTAAAGAGAAAAGAAACTCGGCGAACTCCTCATAGAGGGTTCGGACCGCGATTGTGAGACCTTCGTCACGGGCGGCTCATTTGTCGGAAAGCACACAGCGTCGGGTGCGCGGCTATCGTTGTCAATTGAGGTGGAAAATGGCGATTCACCCGGCCCTCCGTGCCAATTTCTCTGAGACACTTCCAGTAGTCGTAACTAATGAGCAAGGCGAGGAAGGGAGGAATAAGGACGAACAGGAATTCTCTCATTCGCGGATCCAACTCTTAGATACTCCAGGTGTGGGTCGGCTCGTAGTTACTTCTGCGCCTGTACTGCCTGGACCTGGCTTAGCAGCCCGTGACCAAAATCGTTCTAAACCGGCTACACCGGCCGTCTGACGCGCGGCTTGACTATCCTATTGATCTGCGAGAAGCTATCGCCATTCGGGGACGCTGTCACGCGGTGGCCCGCAGCCCGGGAAGGCGGACGTGGGATCGGCAATCTCTTCGCTGACTGTCGCAGCGGAACGAGGGGACAGGACCTGCCGCGGAAGCATTGTTTGCTGCCCTTTATTCCGAGTTGCATCGGCTGGCCAAGCGTGAACTCGGTCGACATGGCTTAGAGGTGAGCCTGGGCGCCACAACCCTGCTCCACGAAGCCGTACCTGGATATGGCTGAGCGCGATGGCCCGTCGTTTCCCGACCGGGCACGATTCATGGGGTATGCGGCTCGGGTGATGCGAGAACTGATCATCGACCATGCCCGAGAACGGCACGCCCAGAAGCACGGCGGCCTGTTCGAGATTGCTTCGCTGGACACGACAGCGATGGCGAACGCGGTGGATCACCGAGAGCTTGTCGGAATCAGCGAAACGTAGACGAGCTTGGCAAAGTGGAGCCTGCCCTCGCCGAGATCGTCGACTTGAAGTTCTTTTGCGGCTTCTCGTTCACGGAAATCGCCGCCATGGGGGACGTGTCAGAAGTACGGTGCAGCGGAACTGGGAGAAAGCGCGCATTTATCCCCATCGAAAAATTCGCGCGGATTTGTCGCTCTGAGGAATTGCGATGTCCACACTCAGCCCCGATCAGTGGCAGGCTCTAAGTCCATATTTGGATCAGGCGCTCGCTATGACCGACGATGCGCGTGCCGCCTGGCTGTCCTCGCTCGGCGAGCAAGATCCCGCACTGGCTGCACAGTTGGGAGCGCTTCTCGATGAACACCGGGTGCTGGCGCAGGAAGGTTTTCTGGAGAATGGGCGATTCGCCTTGCCGAACTCCACAGGACTCGGGGGCCGGACACTCGGTCCCTACACTCTGATCTCGCAGATTGGCCAGGGCGGAATGGGAAACGTCTGGCTCGCCCGTCGCAGTGACGCCAGGTTCGAGCGGCAAGCTGCGGTGAAGTTCGTGAGTATCGCGCTCGCCGGGCGCACGACTGAAGAACGATTCAAACGCGAAGGTAGCATCCTTGGCCGGCTCAGTCATCCGCACATTGCCGACCTCCTCGATGCCGGCATTTCCTCCGATGGCCAGCCCTATCTCATCCTTGAATACGTTGACGGCCCGACGATCGACCAGTATTGCGACCAGCACAAGCTCGATCTGGAGGCGCGCGTTCGTCTGTTTCTGGATGTGCTGGCCGCAGTGGCTCACGCCCATGCGAATCTGATTGTCCATCGCGATATCAAACCTTCGAACGTGCTGGTCACCGCCAGCGGCGAAGTCAAGCTGCTGGACTTCGGGATTGCCAAACTCCTCGAGGGCGAAGGCCAGACGGGAGCCGCAACCTTGCTTACCCACGAGGGCGGTTCGGCTCTCACCCCCGAGTACGCTGCGCCCGAGCAACTTACCGGCCGGCCGGTCACGACCGCTACCGATGTTTACGCATTGGGTGTGTTGCTCTACGTACTATTGTCCGGCCGCCATCCCGCAGGTTCAGGTCAGCACTCTCCCGCGGAACTACTGAAGGCTGTGCTCGATCTTGAGCCTCCGCGTGTCTCGGAGGCGACTACCGCGGACAACAGCAAGCTCATCGCCGAGAGACGTGGCGGCACCCCAGATAAGCTGCGCCGCGAACTTCGAGGAGATCTGGACACAATTGTTGGCAAAGCTTTAAAGAAGGACTCGCAAGAGCGATACGCCTCAGTCATTGGGTTTGCCGACGATCTTCAGCGTTACCTGAAGCACGAACCAATTAGCGCGCGACCAGACACACTTGCCTATCGGACTGCCAAATTCGTCCGCCGCAACCGCACGGTGGTGGCACTAATCGCCACCGCCATCGTGCTCGTGATTGGCAGCCTCTCCACCGGTCTGTACGTGGCGAACCGACAACGAAAAATCGCGGAGCAGCGTTTCGCGCAGGTCCGTCAACTGGCGAATAAATTTATCGATCTCGACGCCAGGATCCGAGGTTTGCAAGGCTCGACGATGGTTCGGATGCAGATGGTTTCAGATTCGCTTCAGTACTTGAGATCGCTGGAGAGCGAAGGCCATGTCGACAAGGACTTGGCGTTAGACATCGCTTTTGCATATGTGAGGGTCGCGCATGCGCAGGGGGATCCGACTTCTCCTAACCTGGGCCAGTTTGCCGAGGCCAAGAAGAGCCTCAGCCAAGCGTCCAAGTTCGTGGACCCAATTCTTGCGGATGACGCGAAAAACCGGCGGGCGCTGTTGATCGCTACCACCATCGCTCACGATCGCATGACGCTGGCCGATTCGGAGAACCGCCACGAGGAGTCTTCGGCTTACGCAAAGGATGCAGCTTCTCTCATCGAGCGATTTCTCAGTCTCGGAAATGCCGACCCTCGCGACGCCTACAGCATGGTTTACTTCTATATGAACGTTGCTGACAACGCGGCGAACTGCCGCCGCTTTAATGACGCCACGCGATACTGCCGGCGTGCGCTGGAGATTGCGCGGCCCGTGGAAAGGGCACGCATTGCGGAGGGAAGCATCTACGACGTGCTGGCCGATACTCTTCGCCAGTCGGGCGATCTCGAAGGCGCGCTTAAGACTGTGAATCGGGCGACGGAATTACAAGAACAACAGGCGGCCGGCGGACATGCCGCCATGCTCATCAATTTGGGAGGCTCTCTAAACGTGAAGGGCATGATCCTTGGCAGGGCCGATGCCGAGCCGAGTCTTGGCCGAAGCGATGAGGCATTGGCCGCCTTTCAAAAAGCGATCGATATCGCTGAGGAACTGGCTAAGAAGGATTCTATCGATTATCTCAGCCGACATTCCGAAGCGGCTTTCGCGCTGGAGGCGGGGAATGTTCTGCGGCATAGAGATTCCCGCAAGGCTTTGGCTGTGTACGACCAGGCAATGGCGCGAATACGAGAGGCCAAGGCGAATTCGAGCACGCAGCACGATGAGGCCGAGTTGCTCGCCGCGTCGTCGTACCCAGTGCGCTGGATGGGCAACAAGGCGGAGGCGCAGCAACGAATCGACCGGGCGTTTCAACTGCTGGGCGAGGCCAAAACATACCCGGCCGACAAAATCGACCCGATGTCGGATGCTTATCATGCTCTCCAAGCACAGGCGGATCACTATGCAGACACCGGCCAGACGCAGAAGGCAATTGATGTTTACCAGCAACTGCTGAGCAAACTTATGGCCTGGAACCCCGACCTGCAGAACGATCTACGGGATGCGACGTGTATTTCGCGCACTTGGACCGCCCTTGCCAACCTCCTCCGCCGAACCGGCCGTACCGAAGAAGCCGACCGCCTTGAAGTACAGCGAACCGAACTCTGGGACCACTGGAAGGACAAGCTTCCAAATGCTCAATTTCTGCTTCGCCAATGCTTAAGCCAAGTTTCTCCTCGCGCGGCCTTCCGCTCTGCAGCCACCCATTAGAACCGCTTGGGCCAGGGCCATCACAGTCCCGAACCGGCCCGTCAACTTTGCCGGGGGACCTGGCCGCAATGAATTTTTTGGCCACCCTGTCGTCTTTTGCCCGCCGTTTCCGATTTCCTAAATAGAGGGGCACGCTGGTCGAGCGAATATGTTCTGAAGATTCCCGGCCCCCCCGGAATTCAAAAGGCTGTCGATCTGACGTGAAACATGCAATATTTACGCACACTTGGGCGATTTAGATCATTCACGAACACGAGATTTCATCGCACCGCCACGGCGCTGACTGTAGCCGCGGCATTCGGAGTTTGGGGATGCGGCGGAAGTTCAACCTCTTCGCCTGCTCCTGCTTCGCCTTCTCCTCCTCCTTCGGTCACAAGCGTGGCAGTGACACCCAATTCCGTCACGGTGTTACGGGATGCGACACAAGCCTTTACCGCCAAGGTCACCGGAACGACCGCTGCGGTCACGTGGAGCGTGGAAGAAAGCTCTGGCGGTACGATCGACAGTGCGGGCCTCTACACGCCTCCACAAAATGGGGCTGGCACCTTTCATGTCATAGCGACGAGCCAGGCCAATTCGGCCGCCGCCGGCGTTGCTGCGGTGATTGTTCCGATGCCCCAAATCACGCTCGCTCCTGTGACGGCTACACTGCATCCTGATGGGACGCGGACGTTCGCGGCAAGTGTCTCAGGGCTGACCGATACGGCTGTAAATTTAACAATTCAGCAGAGCGCTGGAGGGCTGATAAACAGCGCCGGAGTCTATATCGCGCCGGCTGCTGACGGTTTCTATAATGTCGTCGCCACCAGTGTCGACGAAACGACGGTCACCGCGAGTGCAACCGTTACGGTGACGACCTCTTCCAGTGGATTTACGC
>Ga0210398_10001718_pt1 | contig 22081 bp, 19 predicted proteins | sample IncBWC4OmetaG_FD_161047 | JGI IMG/M metagenome (GOLD analysis project Ga0210398, IMG submission 161047) | Forest soil microbial communities from Barre Woods Harvard Forest LTER site, Petersham, Massachusetts, United States - Inc-BW-C-4-O | ecosystem: Environmental > Terrestrial > Soil >...
ATTGCTGAGAGCAAAGGCTGAAAGCCGGTGCAGCACGCGGTTGTAGGTAAGATGGATGAGACTATGCACCACGCGCAGCGCGACGAACGACCAAGCAACAACCAAGGCCAAGCGTGAGGCTCCGGCCGTGACATAGAGGACTACACAAACGACGTAGAAAAGCATGGGCAGTTCGAGCAGGTTCATATAGTTCCTGTTCGGAATACTGACATTCGGCGGCACCGCCTGCGACTCTCCGTACTTAAAATCGTTCGGACCGATTTCACGGCGCCGAACAGAGCGAACGCGCACGAATGGAATGAGCAGCAGAACCAGAAAGGTCCATGCCGCGAGCGCAAATACCGGACAAAGAATGTCGAGACTTCGCATTTCTCCCCCAAGGCGTGTAGTTCTTATGGCGACTCTAGATCCAAAGAGCCATCAGCACGACATCTTGATAGCGCTCATGCAACTTTCTGCCGCGCAATTTCACCCCTTCACGGGCGAAACCGAAGGATTCATACAATCTTACCGCTCCGAGGTTGTCGGAATACACCTCTAGCTCTACTTTCTCGATCCCCACTTGCTTTGCACGCGCGAGACACGCGTCCAACAGTTGGCGGCCGATGCCCTGGCGTCGCCATTCAGATCGGACCGCCATGCCAAGCCGGGCGACGTGAGTAAATCCCACGGCCGCATTCGGCAAGATATCGCAAAAGCCAACGACGGTGTCTCCGGCCAGCGCCGTCACTTGCGGCAGGTTGCCCTCAATGATGCGTCTAAGGAATGCGCGCGTCTCTTCGAGAGAAAATCCGGTGACGGTCGCGATGTACCACTTTTCAGCGGCAACAGCTGCCAACGCCGTGCGGATCGCCTCGGCGTCGGATTCCCGCGCGGAACGAATTTCTATATTGGAGCCGTTTACAGTTCCGATGCGCATCGTTAAATCAGGCAGCGGGCCGATCGATCACCACGACGCCTGAGCGCGCCTGCGCGCGCTCGAGTATCGCTTCGGTACCATCGGCTGTGAGATCGAAATCCCGCACGTCGAATTCCGCGGGCATGTGGGTGAGTTGTTGCATGGCGCCCGTTTCGAGATCGACCATCCAGAGATTCTTGTGCTGAATCTCGCCCTGCAAGAAAACCAGTTTACGCCCGCCTGGGAGCAGCGCGAGATGGCGCGCGCCCCGAGTCAGAAGGAGTTCCGGCAGAGGGTGATCGGCACTCTCGGCGGTGGCGGCCTTGACCGCGAACTTCGTGCCGATGTCGGGTCCTGAATAAATCACGAACTGGCCATCCGGCGACCAGGTCGGATCCACCGAATAGGCGCTGATGAAAGGCGTCGGCACGTTCCCCTCGAGCGGAATTCGGAACAAGTGCGGGACACCTTTGTCCTCTGCCGCCGAGATGATCGACGTTCCATCCGGCGCCCAGGCCGGCGCGCCGCGCAGTTCGAGCGAGTCCGACACGATGTGCGCCCGCGAACCATCGGATCCCATCGCGTAGAGCAGCGTCCGGCCGTGCTGGCGGACCGAGAAGGCAATGAAGCGGCCGTCGGCTGAGACTGCCGGAGCGCCCATGATCCTTGCATCGCTACCTGCCCACAACTGGGTGGCCGCCGTACCCGAGTTCTTCCAGATACTCTCGCCGGCACCGGCTGCAGCGACGTACAGCAAATAATTCGGTCCGACTCGGGGAGCGAACCCGGTGCCCGTGGTTAGCGCAATTCTCTCCGGCTTGGATTCGCTCGCCGACGGATCGGTGATGGGGACGCGCCAGAGAGTCCGCTGCGGCGTCGACACCGTGGCGATGACGCGGTGTCCGTCCGCGCTCGCCGCGAGCGAAGTGTATTGCTCAACTCCCGCCGTTATCCGGTGCGCGACCCGCCGCTCCACATCCATTCCGTAGACCCAAGGACCCGAGCCGTCCGGCGTGCTGGCTAGGTAGAGCAATGTGCGCTGATTGAGCAGCACCGGATAGGTAACGCGCGTCGAGTGCGACGTGATGCGTTCGAGAGCCTTGCCCTGCGGGTCAACGCGCCAGACATCCAGCTGATCGGGCAGGCTGCCCTTGGAGAAATAGATCAGGTCGCCGGGCGCCCAGACGGGGAAATGGCTGTGCAGTCCGGACGGGGCAATCAAGATGGGACCGCCGCGGGATAGACCTTTGCCTTCGCCAATGAACAGCGGATCTCCCGGCAACGCTGTGTGGTAGGCCAACCGAGAGCCATCGGGCGACCAGGTGACCTCGGCCGCTCCCTCGAGATAGGGCCTCGGCTCACCGCCAAGCGTGGGCACCGCCCAGATACTGATGTCTTCTCCCGGCGGCCCGGACTGTCTGCGCAGCCAAAACGTCACCAGCGAACCGTCGGGTGAGAACCCGAGTTCGCGGATCGCGGGATTGACCAGTTCTCCCTCGAGCCCTCGGGTAAGGTTGTGAAACCGTCCCGATCCGACCTGCGTGACCCAGACGTCGGTGCGCCCGCCGCGGTCCGAGAGAAACGCAATGAACTGACCGTCCCGCGAGATGGCGGCGGCCTCGTTGCGGCCATCGAAGCCGGTGACGGATTGGTAGACCGCGCCCGCGAAGGGGCTTCGCCAGAAATGGTCGCTGCGCTCGAACCAGATGATCAATGCGATGACCAGCGCCCCCAGCGCGCCGGCGGCGGCAATGGCAGGCCACCGAAACCGAAAAGTCGCCGCATCGTTGGGTCGTGCCGCCGCGGCATTGCCGGGGCTCGGCGCCGTTGCGAAATGATCGCTTCGGCCACGCACCCAGGCATCGAGCTCTGACTGGAACGCATAGACCGATCCCACTTTATCGTGTAGGTGACGATGCACGGGCATCCCTTCGCGTTTCTCCCAGCGCTGGACCGTCGTTATGTCACGTTTCAGATAGACCGCAATTTTCTTCCATGAGTCGAGGCGACCTTCATTCGGCCCATGCGGGGGCTCAGGAGATGGCTTGTCCATCACTCGCGGGTCACTCCCTAAATTGGTCAGGCATTCTATGCTCTAAAGGGCTCTCCCTCCCAACAGCGGTAAACGACGGTATTTGACGGCACGGCGTGGAATCCTTGTATTGCTGTTTGACCCGAACTGGTACTGCAGCCGATTGTTCGCGAGCGCCCCGGGGGCGCGAAATCGTCCAGCATCACATGTAATGGGAGACCTTTCGATGAAGAACAAAGCGTTGAGGCGGGTCGCGCGCGACCTCGCAGTCCTATCGGTGGCGACGAGCCTCGGCGGACTCACTCTGGCCCTGGCGGACGATCGCGAGGAACCACCACCGGTGCACTACAGCGGCCTGATCAACGACTACACGCCCTCGGCCGCGGTGGTAAAGGGCGGTCCGTACGAAATGCGCGGCCGGTGGTCGCTCGATGTGAATGAACGACGAGGCACTGCCAAGTTTGCAGCCGTGATGAACATGGAGACCTCGGACTATGGGATTGTGCAGGGCACGGTGGACAAGGACGAGATCGATCCGACCAAAACACGGGGCGCTCACACGCATCACATCCTCATGACCGCCGGCGTCCTCGGCTCCCCTTCCGATTGGGAGACGATCTGCCCGAAATTCGCTCAGCCTGTGAGTGGTGGCTTTGTGGTAACCGGACCGGCTTACATCACCGTAAACGGAGGCAAGACGCCATTTGCGAATCCCACGATGGCGACGATTTGCGTGCTGGGGGGCGCCGAAGTCATGTTCTCGAACTTCACCATGACGCTTGGAGCACCGGCGAACACCCATTTCGGAACGCAGGCGATCCATGGAGTGGTCCTTCGGTGCGAGGGACCTTGGGAGCACGAATCGCAGGATTGCTCGGTTCAATTGCAAGACTAAGAATAGGCATTCGCAGACAATAACGGCGCAGCCAAGGGCCCTCGTCTTGGCTGCGCATCGTCGCATGGACGCGACATTCGACGCCCATGTGGCGGAGCCGTGCAAGGCTTTGGATCACGCGATGTGGTGGTGTTTTCTGACATACACCCAGCGGGGCCAACCCCTAACCTGCACGTATGAACGTATCTCCGGACTTCGGCTGCTCGCGCGATGAACTGAGCACTGGGTCGGTGCTGCGGCGGATGCTCCAGGCGCACCTGAAAGGCGAACTCAGCGATGATGAGTTTGTAGCGGCTATGCGCGGCACCTACACTCAGAGTGAATTCGTTGCCGCCATTTTAATGCAGATCAACAAAGAGCCTCCGTCGCTGCCCCAAATCATGGCGCTGGTCAATCGGCTGAATCATCGCGGCGATATTCCGGCGGACCTCGTGCGGCTGCTCGAGTCGAGAATTTCACGCGGCGCGTCGCCCCATGCCAACGAGGGCATAACCGTGGATCTCGGCGCGCACAGCGGCGGCGATGTTTGTCTTGTCGACCCGCAGCCCGCCGTCCGCGGCGTTGAAGTGGGCCGCTTGCTTCGGGAACGATATGAGATCGAGGAGTGTCTGGGAACCGGCGGCAAGGGCACGGTATTTAAGGCCTTGGATCGGTACCGCTCCAGTCTGCCGCCGTCGCAACGCTATGTTGCGATCAAAGTTCTGCATGAGTGTCCCGGAAATCGCGATGAAGCGATCGAGACATTGCGACGCGAGTTGCAGTCAGCACAAGCGTTGTCGCACCCGAATATCGTCAAGGTTTATGACGTCGATCGGCACGGAGACATCGACTTTTTCACGATGGAGTTGTTGGAAGGCGAACTCTTGAGCGAGGTCATGCGGCGTTTTCGGCCCGTGCCGATGCCTCGTCCACATGCCTGGGCGATCATCCGGCAAATCGCAGCCGGCGTCGAACACGCGCATTCTCGCAAGATCGTGCACGCTGACTTGAAGCCGCAAAACATCATGATTGCGAGTTGCGGAGAAGTTCGGATACTCGATTTCGGTTCTTCGTACCGGTTGGCCAAGGAGGCACAGACCGAGCCGCTTTGGCGCGGGTCTACATCCGCTACGCCGGCCTATGCGTGCTGCGAGCTGTTGGACGGTCGTACTCCGGATCCGCGCGATGATTTATATGCCCTGGCGTGCATCGCCTATGAGCTGCTTACCGGCGCGCATCCTTTGCAACGGCGACGCGCGAGTGAGGCGCGCGATTTCGGCGTAGTACCCTCGCGGCCCGCAGGGCTCAATCGCCGCCAGTGGCAGACTCTCGCAAAAGGTCTATCGTGGCACCGGGCGGGAAGATCGATTTCCGTTGGCGACTGGTTCAAGGGGCTGAAACCTAGCTCGGATCGCGCGTTGCCTTTGGCAGGGGTTGGCGATCTGAAGTCAGCGCCGGTTGGCGCGCCTCGCTTGCCTCCCGTGAGACCTTTCGCGGTGTTTAGCGTGCTGCTCAGCATCGCTGCAATTTCGCTGCTGTTTGTGCGGTTGGCGCCGGGCGGGAAAGTGACCGGCGCAACGCTTTCCGCCGCGGCAATACGCACAAAGACCGATCGCACCTTTCCAACCACCGAGGCGTCCAGCACGAACGTGCCGAACATTCCCGCGCAGGGGGCCCCGGCCCCGGCGTCTCCCGCTCAGGGTGCGCAGATTCTGCCCGACGAGTACGAAATACAGCCGGGCCAACGCTTCGCGGAGATTCGATTGCACCGGCCCGCCAATGCCGGCAACAATCGCGCGCTGGTTTGGTGGACCGAGCCGGCTTCGGCGAAACCCGGCGTCGACTATGTGAGCCAAGGGAAAGTAGCTCAAGCATTTCCAAAGGGCGCAGACTCCATGAGCGTCTTTGTGAAACTCTTGCCCAAGGCCAAAAGAAGCCAGCCAGAGGTGTTCTATGTTGCGGTAGCCGACAAGGGCGATCAGCAAGCCGATCAAATCAAGCATACGGCCGTGCGCTTGCCGCCCAGCAAGAATGCATTTTGAACTCGTTATTATCTTTTATTATCAAGTAATTACATATACTAATTAAAGTTGAATATATTATTTTTCGCCGTTCTCCCGCGAATTTGAAGGCCTTCTGAGCGATGAATCATGTGCCGCCTGACGAGGTCTGGTAAGGTTGCATTTGGCTAAAGCAATGAGTGCTTTGGAAACGACTGTGAGAGTGAGCTCTGAAAAGCAGACGTTGATTCTGGCCGGTGAGCCGGTGCCGCGGCGTTTCGCGTTTAACTCCTCGACGCAGCGTCCCCTGACCCTCGTCGCCACCCCGGTCGATGACTCCATGCTCATTGCCCAGGGCGGCTTCGACGATCTCAGTCCGAATTTAGCCGCACCGTCTCGAAATCTCGTCCTTTCCGCTAGCTTCGCTGCTCGCGGCAGCGCGTATAACGCTGCCGATGCCTACGTTCGTACGCAACAGCTCTCAATCGACAGCGCCCGTAGCGCGATCATCGATACGTACGCATAGCCGCCGAGGTGGGGTCGATTGATTACCTCAATCCGAAGCTGCCGCCGGCGCTGGTCTGCGTCGACATGCCGATTCTGGAAGCCACCGATGCGGCGCTCGAGGGATATGGTCGTCTAATCGAGGATCCCAGTGATTGTCGTATCGAGATCGTACGCTGGCCCGCGCAAGGCAGCCGGCCCATCGATGAGGACAGCGGCGATCAGGGCGGCACGACCGAGGGCGTATTCGTCTCCGAGTGGCGCGGCGACATTCTCTATGGGCGCAACGACGCGGTAGACGGCCAATACATTCTTGCCTATGCCTGCGATCCGGTACTGGCGAGCAGCGATCATGGCGCCCCGCCCCAACGCATGATGCTGTGGCACGCGAATTATCATCCTGATGGCGGACAATTATTTTTCCCGCTGGATCGCGCCCCGTTTTATGTGCCTCTGGCGCCGGCGGGCGATGACGTGACGCCGGCCCGATTCGTCTGTTTTCGCTTCGACGGCACCCAGGGCCTGTATATCCACCCGAACATCTGGCACGAAGGGGTCTTCACGCTGCGCGGCACGCAGCGCTTTTTCGACCGGCAGGGTGCGGTCCATGCGCGCGTTTCGGTGGATTTTGCGCGCGAATTCGGCTGTTTGTTGGGGGCGCGGATTACTTAAAGGCTGGACTTTACTTAATCTGCATCCGCGCTCGCCTCCGGAGCGAATAGGCCTTCATACCCCATACAGAAGCGATTTTTAAGCATGCGTCTTAGCCGAGTGAACTCCTTGATTTCGCTGAGCGCAGCCCTGTTGTTTGCGGCGTCATGCGGCGCTGCGCCCATTTCCTGGCAGAGCCATTGGAGCGACGCTGTTTTCGCGCAGGCGGCCAAAGATCATCGCTTCGTCATACTCGATTTGCATGCCGTGTGGTGCCACTGGTGCCACGTCATGGATGAAAAAACCTATAGCGATTCGAAGGTCCAGGCACTGATCGCAAAACGTTACGTGGCGGTGAGCGTGGACGCGGACAGCGACCCGGATCTGAATAGCCGCTACGGTGATTGGGGCTGGCCGGCGACCATCGTCTTGGCGGCGGATGGCACCGAGATCGTCAAGCGGCGCGGCTACATTCCGCCCGAACAAATGGCAGCGCTCCTGCAAGCCATCATTGACGATCCTAGCCCGGGCCCGTCAGTAGCGCCGCCAGTTGTCATCGCAGAAGGGAGCGGCCCGCGGCTCACATCGCGCGAGCGATCTGCCGCGCTCCGATCCTTTGATGAGATCTATGACGATTTGCATGGCGGCTGGGGCGATGTTCACAAATTCATCGACGCGGCGGCGCTAGAACTGACCTACTCCAAGATCGACACGGGCGATGGCGTGGCCCTGCGTCGCGCCCGACAAACCCTCGACGCGAACCTGGGCTTGATCGACCCGGTGTGGGGTGGTGTGTACCAGTATTCGGATGAGGTGGATTGGCAATCACCGCACTATGAGAAACTGATGGAATTTCAAGCCGACGACCTGAGGCTGTACAGCGAAGCCTACGCACGCTGGAAGGATCCCCGTTACCTCGCCGCTGCCCAGTCTCTCTACCGCTATCTGACAACGTTTCTCGCCGCACCGGATGGGGGTTTCTACGTGAGCCAGGATGCCGATGTCTCGGCACAGATCAGTGGACATGAATTCTATCCTCGGGACGATGCCGGGCGGCGCGCCCTCGGCATGCCGCACATTGATAGTCACGAATACGCGCGCGAAACCGGCTGGGCGATTCGCGCCTTGTGCAAGTACTATGACGTGACCGGCGATGAGCACGCACTAGACCAAGCGGTGCGTGCGGCGCGCTGGTCCATCGCCAATCGATTGGCGCCGGGCGGTGCTTATCGTCATGACGTGGCGGATCGAGGCGGCCCGTTCCTCGACGACTCGCTGGCAATGAGCCAGGCCTTCATTGCGCTCTATCGCTCAACCGGCGCTCGCGAATGGCTCGATTCCGCGAGAACGAATCTCGCGGCGATCAATCGGCAATTGCGAGATCCGAAGGCCGGCTTTGTCGCGGCACCCGCTGAGGGCCTCAAGCGCGGTGTGTTTCGCAATCCCATTCGCCAGCCGGAGCAGAACGCCGCGCTGGTGCGGGTGGCCAGTCTCCTGCACCACTATACCGGGGATGCCCGCTACGAAGAGATGGCAACTCATGCCATGAAGTATCTGGTTGGTTTTTCAAAAGCGGCTCCTCAGCAACTGCGCGCCGAGATCTTGATGGCGGATCGCGAACTTGCCACGGCACCGATTCACATCACCATCGTGGGCGGCAAATCAGACGCCGCAGCTCGTGATCTGCATGCCGCCGCCCTGCGTTATCCGTCGGATTATTTGCAGATCGATTGGTGGGATCGAGAGGAAGGGCAACTTCCCAATCCCGATATCCACTATCCGCAACTGGATCGAGCCGCGGCATTTGCCTGTACCGCAAGTGCTTGTTCGATGCCGGTGTTCAATGCTGCCGATATCGAGGGGACGGTGCGCGCCGCGCTGGCTCCTTAAGGATTGAGGCCCCATTCAAAGCGGAAGATGGGCCCGTTCCAGCGCTCGTCTTGCAGGTCCAGCTCCTGAAATTGAGAGCATTGGACTGAACGCTTGATGGTGTTGCGCCAGAATTCTCGCGCCTGGGTATTCTTGCGCGCCACGGCAACTTCCCATAGGCCGGGTTGCCGCGAAAAAATGATCTCGGCGGCGAGTCGACCGACCCCTCGGCCTCGATGCTTTCGTAAAATGAAGAACTCAGCCATATTCCGGTCGGCCTTGAGGCCGGAGTGAGTCTTGTCATTGACTAGGCAAAATCCCGCCAGCACCCGATCGCACCAAATCAGCAGGGCCGCCCAATTGGCCAAAGTCCAGTACCCATCCAGTGGATAGGCTTCGAACAGACCCTGCGCATTTAGGTCGCCGCGCGATGTTCCACCCCAGAACTCCGAGAAATCGTGTGTGTAGAGCTGCATAAGGTTTTGAATGACCGACGCTTGAGCACGCTCGGCGCTCGCCACGGATACTGGAGCTTGCTCACGCATATGCGCTCATCGTGTAGGACTCTGACCGACGCCCGGTGTAGGTGCGGATGTACTATACCGAAGGACCGACCACGCGCATTCTTTTGACGCAAAACGCGCGCCGGCGCAAAGGAAGGACCATGAAATCAATCATCGCGATTCTGCTTGCGGCCTGCGTGACCGGATGCTTGGGTAACGGCGGTAACATTCCTCACGAGGACAGCGAGGGGACAACCCCGCACAACGAAGGGGCACCCCTGTGCCACGACGGTACCCCGCCGCCCTGCGTGATTCGCAATTAAGTTCCCGGGCTCCCCGCGGGCGCGGGAACAAAGATGGCCCTCGCCTTGGCTATTTTCTTGACGACGCCGAGGCTGCCTCCGACTCCCACGTTGATCGATGCGTTGTGCGTATAGGTTTGGGACCCGACTCCTGTTCCAATTGCAATCGGGTCCGAATCGGAGAAATCCTCGAGCAGCAGGCCGTTCGCGCCAAGCTCGGCAGCCTGCCCCCGCATCGTTTCAATCATCTTCGCAATGGCGCGCTCACCCCCGGCGCTGGAAACGCTCTTTCTTGAGGCACTCAAGTCCGCGATCGCCTCGAAGCGTTCAGGTGCCTGGGTGTAGACCCTCACCGCCGCCGGCGAAATCGGCGCACGCGGCGCGCCGGTCAACACTTGAGAGGAGGTTGCGCACCCGATGAGCGTCGAGGTCAAGAGGGCGATCATCAAGTGTGAATCTAAGCGCACTTGAATTCCGCCTGCCGCCCACGCTATTTTGGCGGCGTCGGGCTCGCCGCGGGCGCGCTCGGCGCCGCCGGCGCGGAATCACCTTTCGTGGTGCGCTTGGTGAATCGCCAGCCATCCTTGGTTTTGATGAGGCGGTCAGTGTAGCTTGCCGTGGTTAGAATGCTCGGCGGCTTGGTGCCGAAATCCACGAGCATCAAATACACCGAGCCGTGGGCTTCCTTGGAATTTCCGCTGAGCTGCAAGTTGTTGTTCCAATGCTTGCGCGTCGCACCGCCGAGTTTCTCGCGCCAGGTCTTGACGAAACCGACCAGCGCATCATGGCCGACAAACGTATTGAACACGCCGTCGGGCGTGAACGTCGCGGCCCAGCCCTCGGCGTCGCCGCTGTCGATGGCATTGTTGTATTGAGCATAGAGCTGTTGAATTTCAAAGTAATCCTGGGCGCTCAATCCGCTCGCCGCCAGGCAGGTGCCCGCGAACATGATCCCGGCGGCCAGTGCGGAAATTAATATTTTTTTCATGATGATTCCAAGTTGGGTTTTTATCTTCTACTTGGCTGGATTGACCAGCGCCTGATAGGTCAAGGCACGCGATAAATTCTCGACATCGGGGGCACCGGGCGCCATCAGCCAGCGCTGCACGATGCCGACGAACACCACATCGTTGGTCGGATCGATCCAGAACCAGGTGCCGGCAACGCCATCCCACAGAAACGTGCCCTTCCCGGCGGTACTGCCAAGCTTGAGCGGATCTTCGAGAATCGCGAAGTCATAGCCGAAACCGAGGCCCGGTTGCATCTGATACAGGCCAATCCCGAATTTCCTGGCGTTTTTCACTTCATCCGAAATGTGATTGGTGCGCATGAGTTCGATCGAGCTCGGCGCCACGAGCCGCACGCCGTTCAATTCGCCGCCGTTCAATACCATTTGCGCGAAACGCAAATAGTCGCCGGCGGTGGAATACAGGCCGCCGCCGCCCGAGGGCGCACCCGGCGGCTGACTGATGCCCGGGTCCCGCGGCATGGGGGTCGCACCCGGATTGGCATCGCTTTGATAAATCGCCGCGACGCGATCGAGCTTGTCCGCGGGAACATAGAATCCCGTGTCCTTCATGCCCAAGGGCACGAATATGCGCTCGCGCAAAAAATCTGCGAACGACTTTCCGGACAACTTTTCGACCAGATAGCCCTGGATGTCGACCGAAACGCTATACACCCAGCCTTCCCCGGGCTGATAGAGCAGCGGCAGTTGGGCGACGCGTCCGATAAACTCCTGCAGCGAGGGCGCATTCAGCAAATCCGCGTCCCGGTACATTTTGTCGACGGGCGTTGATCCGAAGAAGCCGTAGGTGAACCCGGCGCTATGCGACATCAACTCGCCCATCGTCGGAGCATGCCCGGGCTTATCGAGGGTGGGTTTCCCATCCTTGTCGACGCCCGAATAGACCTTCAGATCGCGGAACTCAGGGATGTAGCGCGCGATCGGGTCGCTCGGTTTCCATTTCCCCTCCTCGTACAACATCATCATGGCAATGCCGGTAATCGGTTTCGTCATCGAATAGATGCGAACGATGGTGTCCTTCTGCATCGGTTTTTGGCCCGCGACATCCGCGTAGCCATAGGTCTTTTCTTCGACGATTTTGCCGTGCCGCGCGAGGACCGTGACGATGCCGGCCATTTTCTTCGAGTCGACCAGCGATTTCATCGCTCCGTCGAGCGTTGCCAGGCGCTCCGCGGAGAAGCCCACCGATTCGGGCTTGACCTGCGGAATCTCGCTGGCCGCGGCCGCCGCATGCGACTGCTTCACCGCCTGCGCACTCACCTGACCGGTGACCAATAGCACCAGCGATACCGCCCCGAGGACCTGTCTGAATAGCATTGTGAAACCCTCCCTTTCTTTGTCGCCGACCTTCCGGCTGCACTAGCCCGCGCGCAACGCCTCGGCAACCGGCAATCGGGCCGCGCGCAGCGCCGGAAAAAAGCCGCCAAGCAGTCCGATGATGCAAGCCCAAATGATGCCGGTAATGATCAGCGCACGGGTGACGGTGAGTTGGAAAACAACTTGCGCGAACGCGGCGCCCAGCGTGCTGACGGTGTGTCCATTGAAGAACAACCAGGCGAGTGCCGCGCCAATCACCCCGCCCAACAAGGCCAGAAGCAATGACTCGATAATCACTCCGAAAAGCACAGGGAACGCGCCGAAACCAATCGCCCGCAACGTGGCGATTTCCAAGCCACGCGCGGCGACGGCCGAATACATGGTATTGAGCGCGCCGAACATGGCGCCGATGGCCATGATGACGGCGACCGTGGTGCCGACAATATTGATGGTCTTGGTCAGTCCGGCGGATTGCTTGGCGTAGTACTCTCGCTCGCGCTGCACATCGACCGTGAGCGTTGGGTCGCTGGTCAGAGAATCCTTGAAGGCCGTGAAGGCGGCGGCGCTCGACAACAACCCCACCGCCGAGCTGTACCCGGTACGTTCTATGGAAGAGGCCACGGTGTCGACATCGGCCAAGAGCTCTGATTCGCGCACATCGCCGTCGGTCGAAAATATACCGGTCACGGTCCAGTCCGCATTGCGAAGTCGCAGCACGCTACCGACGGTCAGACCACGAAACAGCTTGGCGGCACCGACCCCGGCGATCAACTCGCGCACCGCCGGACGAAACATCTTGCCGCTAACGATCTTCAGTTCCGGGCGAACCTCGGTGAGCTTCAGACCGACGCCGCGCAGCGTCACATTGGCGTCGGTACCCGTATCGATCTTCGGTACATTCACGACCGTGACCAATTCGCTCGACAGCAGCGCTTTGCCGGCGGCGTCCTTCGCCAGTCCCGGCGCATTGCTGATGGTGGCGATATCGGTACGGGTTAGATTGCTGTTCAACTCCGCATCCGAGCCGCCGCGTAGGATGATCACGCGATCGTCGCGGCCGCCGTCCGCCAAAGTATGGTGAAAACCGGCGCCCATCGCCAACACCGACACCAATACCGCAACCACGCCGGCGATGCCGATGACAATGACGCTGGAAGCGCCCAGGCGTTGCGGCACCGTTTGCAGGCTCATTAAAATGACGGCGATCAGCTGTTTGAACACGTGGATTCCTTGAGGTGCGCGCTCAATGCATACCCGACAGTGCGTCGACGATATTCAGGCGCATGGCACGTAGCGCCGGCGGCAAGCCGACGATCAGCGCGAGCAGGACGGCCGCACCCAATCCGGGAATGAGTGCCACGGGGTCCAGTTGCACGCCCTGCAGGGCCTGGCCGATGTATGGCAGTGTTGCGTAACTCAATCCGAGGCCAATGACGGCCGCGAATAGACACAGCAGCAGAGACTCGGCGATCACCAAGGCCAGTATTTTGCCGTTGGTGAAGCCCATTGTCTTGAGTACCGCAAGTTCCGGGATGCGTTCTCGCACCGACTGCATCATCGTGTTGCCGGTCAGGAACAGCAACGTGAAAAATACCGCGCCCAAGATGGCGCGCAGCACGAAGCCGATGTCGCCGACTTGCTTCACGAAGGTCATGGCGAAATCGTTTGCCGGCTGCGTCTTGGTCTCGTTCGCCGAATTCGCGAACAAAGCGTCGATCTTGTCGGCAATTGCAGGACCGTTGGCAGGGTTGTCGATGCGCTCCTCGACCCAACCCACGCTGCCTTTGCCGAAGCTGCGTCCCTCGTCGAACAAATCGTAGTGAAAAAACACCGTGTACTGCTGGGCGCCGGCTTGGGTGGGGTCCTTGACATCGAAAGTTCCGACGATGTCAAAGGTCCAGTCGAGCGAGCCGCTCTTTTGCGTCCAGATGGTCGAATGCAGGGGGATTTTGTCCCCCACCTTCCAACCAAATTTCTTCATCAGTGCCACATTCACGAGCGCAGCGCTGCGCATGCTGCGAAAAGCTTTCATGGCCTCATCGTTGACGACGAATTCGCCGTTGTGCACGTTAAAGTAGCTCTCCGTGTCGATGGGAATCGCGAACACGAAGTTCTTCGACTCCTGATAGTAGCCGCCAAACCAGGTCAGCCAGGTCGCGTCCGTGACGCCCGGCACCGAGCGGATTTCCTGCATGTCCGCAAACGGCAGCGACAGCGTGATCGAATACTTATTGGTCGAGATGAGCTTGTCCGCCCCGGAGGCGCCGGCGTTCGGATGGGAAAACGCGTAGTCCACGGTCTCGAGCATTCCGAACAGCAGAAACGCGATCACGATGGACAGCAGCGTGAACAGCGTACGTGTCTTCTTGCGCCAAAGCGTGGCCCAAATTAGCGGGAAGTACTTCATGAATGTTTCCGGCAGCTATGCCAGGGTACCGGCTTCCAATAGAGTTCCCTTGTCCATGTGCAGTTGACGGCTGGCAAACTCGGCCGCCTTGGGATCGTGCGTCACCATGACAATGCTCTTGCCATGCTGACGATTCAAAATCTGCAGCAGATGCAAAACTTCGTCCGCCGACTTTCGGTCCAGGTCTCCGGTCGGTTCGTCGCAAACCAAGAGCATCGGATCCGCCACCAGGGCGCGCGCGATCGCCACACGTTGCGCCTGGCCGCCGGACAGTTCGTTCGGTTTATGCTTGGCGCGATCGGCGATGCCCACCAAAGTCAAGGCTGCCATGGCATTTGCCTTGCGCTTCTCGGCAGACAGGTTCGTCAACAGCAATGGTAGTTCGACATTTCGTTGCGCCGTGAGCATCGGCATTAAGTTGTAGAACTGAAACACGAAGCCGATATGATTGGCACGCCAGTGCGCCAATCCGCCGCTGGAGAGTTTATCGAGACGTTGACCGGCCACCGTGATTTCTCCGGAGGTTGGCGTATCGAGGCCGCCGATCAGATTCAGCAAGGTCGTTTTTCCGGAACCGCTGGGTCCCATGAGCGCGACAAAGTCTCCCTTGGGGATATCCAGGTCAAGTCCCTGCAACACATCGATGGTCTGTTTGCCGCGGACATAGCGTTTGTCGATATGGCGCAGCGAGACTATGACTTCGCTCATGACTCCGATCCCTTTATTGTTCGACGCGAACCTTCGCGCCATCCTTCAGTTGCGTAAAATCACCCACCGCCAAACGATCGCCGGCGGTCAATCCGGACAAAACGGTGGCATTGTCGCCGCTGCTCGCGCCAAGCCGCACCGCACGCCGCTCCACTATATCGCCTCGCAGGATGAAAACCACCCCAGTTTCACCGGACGCCTGCACGGCGTTGCCGGGCACGTTTACGCCGACCGCCGGTTTACTGTCCGCGCCCGCGGTAGGCTCGGCGAGAAATGATACGCGTACGCCCATTTCCGGCAACACGCGGGAGTCCTTCTGATCCAAGGCGATGCGTACGGTCACCGTACCCTTGCTGCGATCGGCCGTGGGGATGACCGCAATCACGTGCCCCGGTATCAGCCAATCGGGATAGGCATTGAGTTTGGCACTGACCTTTTGATCGGCGCGCACCTTGTTGATGAAATTCTCGTTCACGTCGACTTGAAATTCCAGGGAGTCCATGTCGACGATGGTACCGATGCCGGTGCGCGTGAAGCCTCCGCCTGCGGAAATCGGCGACACCATTTCTCCCGGTTGCGCGGCCTTGACCGTCACGATGCCGGAAAACGGAGCGCGAATGATCGTGTCGTCGAGATTACGTTGCGCGACCTTCATTCCCTCCGCCACGACCTCGACGTTGCTTCGCTGAGTGGCGAGTTGCGCGCGCAGCCCGTCGAACGTGGTTTGTGCATTATCCACCGCCGCCTGACTGACAAAGTGCCCTTTGAGAAGGCTTTTTTGGCGCTCATAGTCGCGCTGTGCATTTGCCAGATTCACCTCTGTTTCGGCGAGCGAGGCCTTGGCGAAGTCCAGTTGGGCACTCGATTGATTCAAAGCCGCGCGAATATTGGTGTCGTCGAGTTTGGCGATGATTTGGCCGGCCTTGACGTGGTCCCCCTCCTCAATGTCAAGTTCGACCATTCTGGCCGTGATCTTGGAGGCCACCGTGGCCTGCCGGCGTGCGACGACATAGCCGGAGGCATCGAGGATGGAGCCCTCCGACGCGCCGCCGGCGATCGGTTGCGCCGTGGCGACATGGACCCGAACCGCACCCGGTCGGGACCAAAGCCAGGCGACAATCGCCGCAATCACGAGGATCGTGACGATGCCCGCCAGCCAGAGTTTCCCGGCACGCGAAGGCGCCGATTCGCTGCCGCGATCGATGCGAAGTTGATTCAGCAGGGCCGACTTGTCATCCATTTTTTTTCAATCCCGACCGCAGTGTTCGACGAATTCTATCCCAACAGCCCCCGCATCGCCGCGACCAACGCCAAAGGCTGGTCCACCGGGACATGATGATAGGCGGACGGAATCACGATGGGCCCGCGACCGTTGCGCAGCGCCTTGCCGATACGCTGCGCCAGCGCCGGCGGCACGACTTCGCTGAATTCTCCGGCGATGAAATCCATCGGCAGCTCGATGTCCTTGAGCAATTCGCCCTCCGCGACCTGCTCCCAGCCGACACTGCCAACCGGTTTCTCGTCGAATTTCCAAACGAAACCGTCGTCCTGAGGTTTTACCGAGTGCACGGCGAGGTGCCGCATGATACGCGGCAGAACCGGCGGCTCGTCCGGCACAAAACGAAAACGCGCGTACGCGGTCGCCAGATCCGGATAGACCTTTTTCGGCCGCTGCATGAAGCGTGTCCGCAGGGGCTGATCCGCAAATCCGATATTCGTGTCGATGATCAGCGCGCGCTTCAGCAGCTGCGGATATTCATGAGCGACAAACACCGCGATGCGGCCGCCGAAACTATGGCCTACGAGAGTCACCTCTTTGGGGCCGATCATCTTCAGCGTCGCGTGTACTTCCCCGACGAAATCGCTGCGGCTGTACTTGAGCCTGGAACTGCTGTCGCCCATCCCGCCAAAATCGATGGCGATGACGCGGTACTCCTCGGCGAACCAGGGCGCGACAAAATCCCACCAGTGCGCGTGGCCGCGAAAGCCGTGCAGCAGCAACAAGACCCGCGCATTCGACGGGTCTCCCCATTCCAGGTAATGAGTGACGTGATCGCCGCTTCTTAAGTGGCCGGAGCGTCCGGGTGCGTCAATCATTCGCTGCACCCAGTCGTCGGCCACGGGCGCTCGGGTCTCTGCAAAGCTCAAACGGGATACTCCAGCGCCGATGGGGCGTTTGAACATTATGCCAGCTACCCGCCGCTCCGGTAGAATCAACGGCGGTTCCTCATCGGAGAACGCCATGCTGAAATCCGTTCCTGCCGGCGGCGACGCCGCCGCGCGCTTCTCACCGGAAGAGTGGGCAATTCGCGTTGACTTGGCAGCCGCCTATCGGCTGGTCGCGCACTTCCACTGGGATGACCTGGTCTTCACCCACATCACCGCGCGGGTGCCGGGACCGGAGCACCACTTTCTGATCAATCCTTACGGCATGATGTTCGACGAGATCACCGCTTCCAGCCTGGTCAAGATCGACATGCAGGGAAACAAGGTGGGCGAGAGCCCCTGGCCGATCAATCCGGCGGGGTTCACGATCCACAGCGCCATCCACGGCGCGCGCCATGATATCGAGTGCGTGTTGCACACCCACACCCTGAACGGCGTCGCCGTATCGGCGCAAAAGCACGGCGTTCTGCCCCTCTCGCAGCAATCCATTTTCGTTCTGCAGAGCCTGGCCTATCACGACTACGAGGGCGTCGCGCTGCGCGATGACGAGAAGCCGCGATTGGTGGCGGACATGGGCAATAAGAGCTACCTGATGCTGCGCAACCATGGCCTGCTGACCGTCGGCAGAAACGTGGCTGAGGCCTTCCAGCTGATGTACACCTTCGAGGCCACCTGCGCCATCCAGGTGCGCGCGCAGGCCGGCGGCGGCGAGCTCATTCCGATTCAGCAGGGCATCATCGACACCGCAATGGAACAGGCACGCGTGGTGACGAACAATCAAGGTCCGCACTTGCTGGTGTGGCCGGGATTGCTGCGGCGCCTGGATCGAATGGATCCTTCCTTTAGAACGTAAAAAAGGCCCTCTTTTTACGGAGGGCCTTTGCAACATCGACAATCCGGGACTCTTACGTTCCCTTAGATACGGTTTACTTCAGCCGGTACTGCACTTCCACGCCGTAGGTGCGCGGCGGTGTCAAACCCAGGGTTTGATCGCAGTAATAGGGTACGGAGGCCCCGCCGATCTGGTTGAAGCCACAGGCCCGCGTGCCCGGCGCCGGCGTAATCACGGCACCCGCGCCGACTCCATCGTAGCCCAGCTTGTTCTGCAGGTTCTTGATATAGCCGAAAATCGTGAAGCGATCAGCCGTGTCGTTCCACGATAAGCGCATGTCCACCTGCGTATAAGAAGGCGCAACGAAGTACTGCTCGGCGAAGATACTGTCTGCGGTCTTATCCTTCCAGACATAACTGACCGAATAGTTCAAAGAACCGGGCGTGAAGCGCCAGGTGTAGTTGGCGTTGGCCGCGACCTTGCTGCGTGGCGATTCCGGCACGCTGTCGCCGTTGGTATTTTCGAATACGCCGCTGACCGTGTTCGCATAGCACGAATTAGGCGTGTTGGGCGCCGGGATCTGACACGATCCCGCTTGACCTTTGATCGTCGCGCTCAGATACGAATAGTCCAAGAGAAATTGCATATTCGCCCACGGCTGCCAGATGGTCTCGAATTCGGCGCCGTACGAGGTCACCTTTGGAATGTTGACGATGGAGGAAATGTTCGGGCCGCCGAGTACGCCCGCCGGCAGAGTCAGTGGAATCTGCTTGTCCTTGTAGTTGTAATAGAACAAGGCGCCGTTGATTTGCAGCGAGCGGTTGAACACCTCTTTCCCGCCCAACTCGAAGGCATCGAGGTGCTCCGGCTGCGACTCCGGATTGACGGAGATCGTGCTGGCATTGAAGCCGCCGGATTTATAGCCGCGGCTGTACTTCAAGTAAGCCAGCGTATTGGGATCAGGGTCCCATTCAACCCCGAGCGTCCCGGTGGGCGCACTCCAACTGGCGCCCAAATCTCGCGCCCAATCGCCGTTCGGCAGCAGATAAGGAACTCCTCGCACGCCGGGATACTTGGCGCAGAGGGCCGGGTTATAGACCAATGTCGGTGTAAAACAACTAAAAATCGCCGGGTTGCCCGGGCCCGCCGTGATGTCATTGACCGGCGTAAACGCACCCAAAATATAGGGAGGCGGTAAGGCACCAAAAAGGTTGCCAAGACAAGCCGGCAGGCCAAAGCAGAGTTCGCGGAATTGCTCGCCGCCCTTCAGTATGTCGTAGGTGTAGCGCAATCCCGTGGTGAGCTTCCAGGTCGGCGTGAAGTTCCAGTCGGTCTGGGCGAACGCGGCATAGGAATTGTCATGCATCGCTTGCTGCTGGAAGTAGGTTGCCTGGCTCGGATTCGGCGCCGCCGGCGCGCTCGCCGTGAGATTGAGCGGCGTTGCCAACTGTGTTTGGCCCGGATCATATACCGTGCCGGGTGTCTGATAGTTCCGTTCGTTGTACTGAAACAGTCCGAAAATCCACTGCAGCGGTGAATCACTGTGCGAGGTGATATTGATTTCGTTGCTGAAGTACTTCTTGGTTTCTACATAGTGGAAATATTGCTCCGGAAACACGGTGAGCGGCGGGCAATCCGCGACGACGCAGCCCTTGGTCCCGGGAATGACCGGAAATACATAAGATTCGACGGCGGTCCCATCTTGATCGCCGTACAAGCTGTAGTAATACGTCGTGTAAGAACCCAAGTATTTGAGGTCGGCGGACCACGGCGTATGCCAGCTCAACTGCGGTGTGACCTGGTAGGTCCTGCTCAGCTTGGCCGTACTGCCGCTGTCTTGGCAGTACGTAAAGACATTGTTGTTGGTCGGATTGGTCGCGCACTGTGGAGCGTTGGGCAAGAAGCCGGTCGGCAATATCGGATTCGTGGCCGAGGGCAGCACTCCGGCCTGGCTCGCGGCGCCGAATGCGGCACCCGGCGAAAGCGATGCATTAGGATAGGCTGCGTAGTCATACGAGCCGAGGGTCTGTGCGAGGCGATAGGCGTCCGTGTAACCCAATTGATCGAATCTCAACCAAAATTCCACATCGGGAGTGATATCCCACTCAATTTGCCCTTCCCAATAAAAGAAATTTCCGTTGCTGAGGTTAAAGCCTTCCGATGTGCCATTTAAGAGGTTGCGGTAGTAACCGTCTTCCTGGGCGTTGCGATAGCCGCCGAACTTGACTCGCATTGTGTCGCTGATCGGGCCGGATACCATGCCTTCAAGATCGTGGGTGCCATAGTTGCCGGCCTTCAAGCGCACCTCGGCGGTCCAATCTTGTGTCGGGCGCTTCGAGATGGAATTGATGGTGCCGGCGATGGCGTTGCGGCCGTACAGGGTGCCCTGCGGTCCGCGCAGAACTTCGATTCGATCCTCGAACATTGCATCGCCCGAAGCGGCCACGACGCTGGAGTTGTAGACGCCGTCGGAATAGGTGGCAACACCGGGGTTCGTGGACAGATTGTTGGTTTCTCGGCCGACGCCGCGGATGAAGGCGCGGTCCAAGGACGTCGAGTAGGCCAAGCCCGGCGTGAAATTCGTCATGTCCTGAATCGTTTCGATTCCGAGCAGGTCGCGCGTTTTGGCGGTATAGGCCGAAATGGCGACCGGTACCGTCTCCAAGCTTTCGTTGCGTTTTTCCGCCGTGACGACGATCTCGGCAATCGAATTATCGTCGCTGGGCGGTGACGCGGCCGCCGCGGCAGGCGCCGGCGCCGGGGCGGGTTCCGCAAAAGCTGCCAGTGAGAATGCCACGGACACTGCGCTTGAAAGCAACAGTGCCACTGTTCTTGTCGTCATTTTTTAATCCCCCTGAAACGGTTAGTAGACCGTTTATCCATTAGAAACCACCCCATCCGTTTGTGATCGCGGCGTTCCCGCGCTCACAAGGCTCTAAGCGTGCAACCCCATCGCCACAGCCTTTTCAGATGCTAGTCCCCGCCTCATTTCGGTGCGCTAATTTTTTCAAAGTCGCATCGCCGCACGCATTATTCGACTAGTTGATATCGTAATGTCAATAGCGCGCGAGCAAATGGCTTCGGCGCGTAGCGGGAATACCACGAGGATGTGCCGACGCGTTTTCCATATGTCGCCTTGGCACCGCGAAGTGTCGGCTTGGCATTGCGAAGCAGCCACGCAAGTACGGCTGCAAAGTTATCGCTGGGGGATTCGCACCGATTGATATATCACGCCTTCATGGCGCGCCAAGCCTCAATGTGCCAGCCTATTCCAACTGATGGATGTTCTCGCCTGCCCAGCGAAAAATCAGTGCGATTTCGCGGTGGCCTGCAGTCGCTGACTGACCCGTTCCGCCTCCCCTAAGGCGCGCAATAGATTTTCCCCCGCGAGTTTGGCGATGTCCGCATCGCTCCAGCCTCGGCGCATCAACTCCTCGAACAGCGCGGGGTAGCGATCCACACCCTCAAGCCCAACCGGTGCGTCAGGAATACCATCGAAGTCCGACCCGATTCCCACGTGATCGACGCCGGCCACTTGGCGTACGTGTTCCACGTGATCGGCGACCTGCGCGAGTGTCGTGACGGGCATGGGATGCTGCGCCTCCCACTCCGCGAGCGCCGTTTTTGCGCGCTCCGGCTGGCCGATATAAAGGCCGGCATAGGGAGGGCTGTTGAAGCGGGTTCGCTCCGCCGCGTGGTCCGCCTCCCAGCGATTGCGCGCCGCGGAGACATAGGGCGGGGCGAAATTGACCATCACAACTCCCCCATTCGCGACCACGGCGTGCAGCACATCGTCGGGAACATTGCGCGGATGATCATTGAGTGCGCGCGCGGAGGAATGGGAAAATATAATGGGAGCTTGACTCGCGGCGAGCGCCGCTCGCATGGTGTCGGGCGAAACGTGGCTCAAGTCCACCAGCATTCCCAATCGGTTCATTTCCTTCACCACCTCGCCGCCAAATGGCGTGAGGCCATGGTGCGCGGGCATATC
>Ga0210398_10001719_pt1 | contig 22080 bp, 20 predicted proteins | sample IncBWC4OmetaG_FD_161047 | JGI IMG/M metagenome (GOLD analysis project Ga0210398, IMG submission 161047) | Forest soil microbial communities from Barre Woods Harvard Forest LTER site, Petersham, Massachusetts, United States - Inc-BW-C-4-O | ecosystem: Environmental > Terrestrial > Soil >...
TCAATACGCGCAGCGAACGGAACTGCATGTATTGCGGATCGTAGTATTGGTCAAACGAAAATGTGAATCGTGTATCCAGCCAGGAAAGTTGATTGTGGCCGCGTTCCTTACTCGGTCTGATCGTTATCATGTTCCTTCTCCCTCTTCATTCTTTCCGTGCACAATTCCTCCGCGCCCCGGCCCAGCTTGCGCGCAATCTTGCGCAATTGTTCCTGCTCCGCGGCGCTCAGTTTACTCATCACCTTCACCACCATTTTTGCGTGCTCTGGAAACACGCGCGTGATCAGCCGTCGCCCTTTCGGCGTCAGATGGATTTGAATCATCCGCCGATCATTCACCTGTCGTTCCCGCCGCACCCATCCGTGCCGTTCCAGGTTATCTACTACGAGCGTCACATTGCCGCCGCTGCGCAAAAGCTTCTCGCCCAGCGTATGCTGGCACATCGGGCCCAGGTGCAGCAACGCTTCCAGTACCGCAAACTGCCCAGGCGTCACGCCCAGCTCTTCCAGATGCGCGGTAGTTTTTGTAATTGTCGAATCGGACGCGCGTATCAAGTTGATGAAAGCACTGAGCGCCCGAACCGTCTGTAAATCGCCCTGAAAGTGTGTCGGCATATTTGCTTCAAGCTCAAATGGTTCAAGCTTGAACGATTGGATGCGGCTCCGCTTCGCAGGATTCACGTCCAGCCTAAACCTCTCAAAACACAGATGTTGTCGTTGATTTGGTAGCGGCCGGTCCCGCCACGCGGCACCCGGGCATAATTGGTTTGCTCTGACCTTGCTCTTCTAGGATCGGCTCAACAATCTGTCCCTACGGCTTCTGCGTCGGGCGCAACAAAACTTCGCTAATAAAACTCTGCGGCGCCTGCGTCACAATCATCTCCACGGCGTGCGCTATATCCTCTGCCTGCAACATCTTGCTGATATCTTTCTTCCCATGCGGTGAAAAATCCGTCGCTACGCTCCCCGGACAAATCGCGCTCACCCGAATCCCATAACCCCGTAAATCTTCAGCCATGCACTCGGTCAAACCCAGCAGCCCCCATTTCGACGCGCAATAAATCCCCCCTCCCGCGAACGCGTTCTTTCCCGCCAGCGAGGCGATATTGATGATATGCCCGCCCCTCCGCTGGATCATTCCCGGCGCCACCGCCTGGCTCGCCAGGAACACCGATTTCAAATTGGTGTCTAACACACTGTCCCACTTTGCTTCCGTGGCCTCGTGCGTGGGTCCGAAATATCCGATTCCCGCGTTGTTCACCAGAATCTCCACCGGGCCCAGCGTTTTCTCGGTCTTTTGCACAAACGCCACGATTTGCTCGCCACGCCTAACATCCACCGCGGCGGCAAACACGCCAGCCGCCATACCACCGCCGAGCTCATCCGCCGCGCTCTCCAGCCGTTTCGCATCCCGCGCGCACAAACTCAGTTTCGCGCCCAGTGTTCCCAAGCGGTGCGCCACGGCCAGACCGATCCCGCGGCTTGCTCCCGTGATGATCGCTACTTTTCCTTCCAGCGGTTTTCCATTATTCATATACAGTTCTCCGGCGAGGCGACAATTTCCTTCCATTTGCCATCTTATCATTCACGTGAGAACATTCACCCAGCTGGAACTGGGACGCGAATTGGCTGCGCAAGGTGGATTCACCTTGCACGCGTGCGTGGGTTTCCCTATAATCCCGGTTTCGTTTAGCTCGCTATCCTTCAGGGGCTGTGACTCTAGGCGATACTGTTCATCCGTACCAATACTGGTCCAGGAGGCAGGGAAGAGATGATACGAATGCGCTTTGCTACGAAGGGAATTCTATTCACTGCGCTCATTCTATTTTGTATTGCCGCGCGACCGGCGGCAGTGCGAGGACAGCAAGCGGACCAGGGCAAGACCACCTACACGATTCCGGAGTACAACGCTTTCCAGGCCGCTAATGCGGAGAAGGACCTTACGGCAAGGCTCAAGTTGCTCGATGACTTCGCTGCAAAATTCCCGAACTCGACGCTGAACCAGTACGTCTTCGCACTCTATTACCAGACATATTTTGATGCGAAGAATTATCCCAAGACGATCGAATACATCGACAAACTCACCGGCTTGGGTGATGCAGCCGATCTGGGCGCGCGACTGTCGGCATATTCCCGTCGCGTCCAGGTGTTTCCGGTCGTGTTTAACCCCAAGGCGCCCGACGCACACGATCAGCTCGTCAAGGAGCGAGACGCGGCAAAGCAAGGCGCGGAACTCCTCCAAAAATATCCTAAACCCGCGGATTCAAAATTAACGGACGACCAGTTCGCAGAACAGAAAAAGCCCGGAATCGCGCTTTTTGATGCCGCCGCGGGGTTTGCCGATTTGCAGTTGAAGGACTTCCCTCCGGCAATCGAGGCGTTCAAAACTGCGCTTGCCGACGATCCTAAGGATGCCGTTAGCGCCTATCGTCTCGGCGTTGCTTACCTATCCGAGACACCAGCGCAATCGCTGGACGGTTTTTGGTATTTGGCGAGATCGATCAATCTAAAAATACAAGGTGATGCGCAGATCAAGGATTATTTGCGGAAGCAGATCATAAACTATGAACAGCCCCAGTGCGAAAGTCTGGCCGATCAGCAACTGAACGAGTTGCTTACCCTGGCGGGCACCACCGGCGATCGGCCATCAACCTATACGATTCCCTCGGTGACCGATCTGCAGAAAATCGCTGGGGCCAGCACGATTCTCACTGTTTTCAACGATCTCACTGCGGGCGGCGACAAGGCGAAGCTCACTTGGCTAGCCCTCTGTGGCGCGCAATTTCCCAACGTGGCCGGCAAGATTATCGAGGTCAAGCAGGGTGCTGGATTTCTCGACTTCATGGTCTTCTTCAGCGCGAGCGAGGAAGAATTGCAAAAAGCAACCACCGCCAATATGGACGTGAAAGTCTGGACCGCCGCTCCTCCCGCCGGAACCCCCAATGCCGCACAGGTAATTCCCCAGCCCGACGTCGCTCGTTTGGCCAAGGATGACGGGATACTATTTTCCGGTGCCATCGTCAGTTACGATCCCTCACCCCTCTTGCTCCATTGGGATCAGGTGAAGGTAGACCCTACGGCGATACCTGAAAAGGCCGAGCCCGGCAAGCACCACAAAGTGCCAACCAAACAGTAACAAGCCGCATCAAGCATCAAAAAAAAATGGCCGGGCCAGAAATGGCCCGGCTATTTTTTGCACGCATGCCTTGCGGCTGCGCGCGTAGTCAACGCTCAAGTAACAGCCGCGCCTTTCGTAGCGCCGGCGTCCCGCCGGCTCTTCGCTGCCCACATTTCGATCTTCCGCGCTCGGACCTCGCATCCATGCCTCGCCCATCGGGGAGTGCGGCGGCTTGCCGCCGCTTTGGCTGACGCGAGGCTTGCCTGGCGTACCTTTGCTGTGAATTTTGCGTCTCGGAGACCGGCTGCTGCAGGGCTGCGCCGGGTTTTGACTTGGCTTTACGTGGTCATCCCGAGCGGAGCGAGGAATCTGCTTTTTCCTTAAGGCGTGGAAAATTATCAAAGAAGCTTCGAATCGACCGACTACCCCCGCTTATGCCCAGCATGATCGAGCTTATACTCCCCCACCTTACGGCTCAAAGTATTGCGATGAATTCCCAGCACCTTCGCAGCACGCGATTGATTCCCATCCTGCCGCTCCAGCACGCGCTTGATGAATTTCTTCTCGAACTCCGTAACCGCCTCTTCCAGCAAAATCCCCCGCTCCACCATCATCCCAATCAAAGATTCCAGTTGTTCTTTCACGATGACACGCTCCGCATGAGCACTGGGAGAATCGCCGCAGAAAAATGCCACGCAACAGCATCCGCAACAAACGAATCGTTGCGTGCACTGAGCGCTGCAATTGCTTTTAGTCTAATTCGTGGCCGGTAATTCGCTGGTAGGCTTCCCGGTATTTCCCCTGTGTACCAGCCACCACGTCCGCGGGAAGCGCCGGACCTGGAGCTTGTTTGTTCCATCCAATCTTTTCCAGATAGTCGCGCACATACTGCTTATCAAAAGAAGGCTGCGTGCGCCCCGGCGCATACTCGTCGGCCGGCCAGAAGCGCGAAGAATCCGGCGTCAGCGCCTCGTCAATCCAGATCAATTCGTCGCCAACCATCCCAAATTCGAATTTCGTGTCCGCGATAATAATCCCGCGGCTCGCGACGTGTTCCACAGCGCTGCGATAAATCGCCAAACTCGTATCGCGCAGTTTCTCGGCGAGCGGCCGTCCCACGGTCGCCACCGTTTCATCGAACGAAATGTTTTCGTCGTGTCCCGTCGTGGCTTTCGTCGAGGGCGTAAAGATTGGCTCCGGCAACCGGTCGGACTCGCGCAATCCAGCAGGCAGCACAATCCCGCAAATCGCTCCCGTCTTCTGATAATCCTTCCAGCCCGACCCCGAAATGTATCCGCGCACCACGCATTCGATCGGCGCCGGCTCGGTCTTGCGCACCAGCATCGCGCGGCCCGCGAGCGCCTCGGCGTAAGGCGCCAGCTCCCCGCTGAAATCCTTCGCGGAAATAATATGATTGGGCACCAGGCCAGCCAGCTTTTCAAACCAGTAAAGCGAAAGCTGCGTCAGCACCTTGCCCTTATCCGGAATCGGCGTCGGCAACACCACGTCAAACGCCGACAGCCGGTCCGTCGCCACAATCAGCAACTTGTCGCCGACTTCATAAATATCGCGCACCTTACCGCGTCCGCGAAGCTTCAATCCGGGGAAATTCGTCTGCGATATGACTGGACTCATTTGTGGGGATGCCAAGTGTCGGGTCCTCGATGCAGCGCCGCACATTCTAGCGCAGCGCCAATCTATGTCAACCGTTAAGAAATCCTCGCGGCAAGTTGGTCTCCGGTACGTTGTTCCCGCGTCGAGTTCATGGCGCTGTTTGCGCGCGGTGCAGCCTCACTTGCCGACGACGAGCTACGCCCATCGAATCCGCTCATATATTGCGCGGAGGCGTTTTCCTCTGGCAGGGTTAATCATCTCTACAAACGCAACCTGGCCCTCGAGTTGTGACTGAAACCGGGTGTGACCAGCGCGATTCTGGTTTTCGGGGCCGAGCCGGACGCAATTCGTGAGCGTGGCCTTGAGTCGGTCATAGTCACTGCGCATGACATTCAAGTGCCGGTTCGCGACCACGCCTGCCAGATGTTGCCGTACGCCCTGCCGCATGATTCGCGTCTTCCGGTGATTTACACCGAAACCTTCCTCAATCAGAATTGCAGCGGCGTGCGTTCGAAATCGCTCGATGATTCTCTCGAAAGCTTCGCTTCCGGAAAACGCAAGATCGTCAGCATATCGCGTGTAGGCGGCGCCGGCAGCCCTCGCCAATCCAGCCAAACGACAGTCCGCACGATACGAACATAGATTGGCCAGTGCCGGTGACGTCGGGGCGCCTTGAGGCAAATGCGGTTGTGAATACAACGCGTGCGCTTCGCGCAGACGAGCACGATCAATGTCGGGCCCTGCCCCCGTCCACGCGTCACGCGGCACGGCGTTCGTGCAGATTCCGCCAAGCAAATCCGCAACCGCCTCGGGATATCCCAACGTACGAAAAAATGCCTGAATTCTCGCGCCCGCCACTGCCGGGAAGAAATCCCGCAAGTCCATGCGCAACACGAGGCGTTGCGCCACGTGCGGAGCGACGAACGTCTTGATGGACCGGCCCTTCAGGAATCCGTGCGCGGCGGGATGAGGCGGGATTTTTTCCAGAATCTCGCTCAGGATCTGCCGTTGCAGCTCCTTCAGCCGCGGCTTTGGCGCTTCAATCAACCGAATATTGCCCGATTGTTTCGCTAGGACACGGTAGTGATAGTGTGACAGTCGAGGGACGGGTTGCTGCTATCCGAGTGCTTTAAGGTCGGCGAACCACTCTAGCTCACCAATCTTCAGCGCAAGCCACTCAGCCAGGGCTCCGACAGATTCGATGGGCGGAAGGTCCCACTTGGCCGCCGCGGCGACGGGTTGCATTTGCTGCGGTTCAGTCAGCCACCGCGCGACCGCCAATTCGTGGAGGTACTTTGACCACGCTTGTCTGAACCCCGGATCGTCTCGAAGAAACTGAACCCATCCCGCTGCCGAGGCCGCGTACGGCCCGCAAACGCCTTGACGTATCGCTTGGCCAAGGGCCGCAGCCAAGGCCAGGAACGGCCGAGAAGCTGTTCGCCGCGAGCAACGATTCCTTCGACCGAAGATTGGCCAGCGAGAAAGGACGCGGCGAGCATCCCTAAGAGCGACGGATTCGGCATGGTGGGTGAGGGCAGAATGCTCCAACGAGTCTTACTCTGCGTGAGCATCTCTGCGCAGTCGCGCAGCGCAGCTCACGCGACGAAATCCCAGTTATTCACGTTCCCCTGGGGTAACCCCAGAGAGGCTCAAACCGAGCCGAAAGGCCCGATCAAAGCCGGCTTGGAGCATTCCGCCGTCGAATATAATTGTAGCAGTCCTGGCGATGTCCGGGGCGAGTGAGTCAGTTCGCAATGTGTCGCAACACAAAATCTATGCGGGCCAGATTTTTTTGCGTGAGAGTTCAATAATCTTTGTAGGTCGTGTTTTCAGCTACGACATAAATAAATGAGCGGCCGCCTGAATTGTAGGCGGGCGCGTTCGATTTGGCGCTACCCGCAACCTGATCGCTGATAATCGCACCTAGCATCCACGCCCATCCCATTTTGGAGTGCGGCGGCTTGCCGCCGCTTTGCTTCACGCGAGGCTTGTCTCGCGTGCTTTTCCACACCACTGCTAAGCGTGAGCTCTGATAGGGACGCTGCTCGTGAATCGCACTACCACGCGACCGCGGCCGCAAATGAGGAAATGCTATGGAAGTAACCGCTTCAAGAAATTTCGCGCGCCGGCCTCAAGCTGCATTGCTCGCGCTTTTCGGAGCCACCGCCGCCGCGCTCTCTTCCCACTTCACCGAAACCAGCTTCGAAACGCCCGGCTCCTGCATCGTCACGCCGTACATCACCGACCCCATCTCCATCGTCTTGCGATTGTGCGTGACCACGATGAACTGCGTCTGCCCGCACATATCCGCCAGCATCTTGTTGAATCGCCCGACGTTCGCCTCATCCAGCGGCGCGTCCACCTCGTCCAAAATGCAGAACGGGCTGGGCTGATACTTGAACACCGCAATCAAAAGCGCCAACGCCGTCAGCGCTTTCTCTCCGCCCGAAAGCAGCAGAATATTCTGCAGACGCTTGCCGGGAGGCTGCGCCACGATATCAATCCCCGCCTCACCGGAACTGTCCGGCTCGCCCAGCCGCATCTCACCGTGCCCGCCGCCAAAGAGCGACTGGAACGCAATCGCGAAATGCGCATTAATAAAATTAAACGCCTCCTCGAATTTCTGTCGCGACACTTGATCCAGCTCATTAATCGTCAGTTGCGTGTTCTGGATGGACGCCACCAGATCATCCCGCTCCCGTCGCAAGAAAGTGTCGCGCTCCTCACACTCCTTGAATTCTTCCAGCGCCATCATGTTCACCGGGCCCATCGCATCCACGCGCGCCTTCATCTCGTTGTAATTTGTTTCCGCCGCGATCAGTTCTTCCCCAGCGAGCAATTGCGCTTCCTGCGCCATCAATTCTTCCGGCTGCGCGTTCAATTCCGCCACGCATGTCTGCCGCAGATAATCGCGATCCGCGTCGTTGCGCGCCTTCTCGATTTGACGCTGATTGCGTTCCGCCCGCAATTCATCCAGCGATTGCCGTTTGCCGCGCACCGTCTCGTCAAGTTGCGCAGCCCGCGTGCGCGCCCCTTCCCACTCCGTTTCCAGCGCCGCCTTCAATTCCTCCAGTCGCGCCTTCTCCTTGCGCAGCTCCTCGACCTGCATCCCAAGCTGCTCGCAGGAACTCTCCAATTCCGTCTTTTCCAGCACCATCCCCGCTTGCTGTTGTTGCAATGAAGCCATCCGCTCGCCCGCCGCGGTCAACTCCGCAATCAAATGCTGCTCGGCCGATTCCGCGCTCGAAAGCCGTTCGGACATCGTCGCCAATTCTTCGCGCCGCGCCACCACCTGCTCCTGCAACGCCTGAAAATCCTGGCGCAAGCGCAGCAGCCGTCCGGAAACTTCCGCGCTCTCGGCTTCCGCCGACTCGCGCGCTTGCACCGCCAGCGCATGTTCCCGTCGTGCATCCGCCGCGCGCTGCCGCGCCGCTTCTGCATCCGCATGTAGCCGCGCAATTTCCGCGCGTTCGCTCGCAAATTGCTGCTCCATCCTCCGCAATTCAGCGCGCGCCTGATCCCGCTGGTGTGTCGCCGCCACCAAAGACTTCTCCGCTTCCATCTGCCGCGCAATCGCAGACGCCACCTGTTCCTCACCGCTCGCAATGGCCAGCTCGATTCGCGTCATCTCCGCCTGCTGCTCGTTCACCGCACGCTCCAGCCGCATCGCTTCCGCTTCGTGCTGCCGCAATTCGCGCTTCAATGCCAAAGGCCCAGCCTCACCCGCCCTCCCACCGGAAACCATCCGTCCGTGATAACAGGTTCCTTCCGGAGTCAGAAAATAACTGTGCGGATTCTCATTCGCCATCTGCTCGGCCAGCGCCGCGCTCTCCACCACGTAAGCCGTGCGCAGTTTCGTCAGAAAATATTTGGCCGCGGGCCCCAGCGGCTCGCGGAATTCCACCAGGCGATCCAGCCGCCCCAGCACTCCGTCCGGCGTGGGCAGGGAAGCGTCCGCTTCCGGCGCAGCGAGATTCAATTTGTTCAGCGAGTCCACAAAAAATGTTGCGCGTCCGCCCATTTCGTCGCGCAGCAGTGAAACCCCCGCGCGCGCTTGGTCGAACGATTCCACCACCACATATTCCAATTCGTCGCGCAAAAATTGTTCGATCGCGCCCTCGTATTTTTCCTGTACCTCGGCGTAATCCGCCAGTAATCCCACCGCGCGAAACGCTCCGCCGGAAGTGTCGGCACTGCGCTCGCCGCTCACGTTGAATAGTTTCTGCACAGCGTCCGCGGTATAAGCTCGCTCGCTCAAAATCTGCTCGATCGAAACGTGCCGCGCGCGCTCGGCGGAAAGCCCTTCGCGCATGCGCTCCAGTTGCTGCCCGGTTTCCTGCTGCTCCCGGCGCAATTCCAGCAACCGCGCTTGCGTCTCGCGCACCATCGCGCCCAATTCCAGCGCGCTCGCTTCCGCCAACGTAAACGTCTCCTCTGCCGCCGCAACTTTCCCAGTAAGCGCGCTGCATTCGTTTTCGACCGCACGCATCGCCGCCGTCCGCTGCTCCTCAGCCGCCGTGTGCCGCGCCGCCGCCTCTTCCGCCTGCACCGATTCAGCCTGCTCCCGCGCCGATTCCTCGACCAGCCGACCAGCAATCTGCCGCAATTCCTCCATACGCGCTTCGAGCTGCAGTTGCTCGCTCACGCTGGACGATGATTGCTCCGTAGTCTCGCGTAACGAGGTTTCCAGCGTCGCCGTCTGCTCACGCAGCGCGAAAACCGCTGCGCGATGCGCCGTCATCCGCGTGGTCATGTCACCCGCTTGCCGCTCGGCCACTTCAGTTTCCAGCACGAGCCGCGCCGCCCGTGCATCAATCTGCGCGGTCTGCTCGCGGTGGAACGTGATGCGGTTTTCCGCACGATCCAGATCCAGCGCCGTCTGACCCAGCAGGTTCTGAATTTGCCGCAACTCCGCGTCCAGCTCGTAAGTGCGCGCGCTCAATCTTTCCTGTGCGGTTTCCAGTTCGTGTACCGAACGCGCCTCGCCCTCTTCCGCCGCATCCATCTCCCGCAACAATTTTTCCAGCCGCACCGCTTCCTGATCCAGATGCTCGGCTTTGCTCGCCAGCACGCGGCGCAACAAGCCGCGCATCTGGTCGCGCAGCTCCGCGTAACGCCGCGCCTTCGATGCCTGCCGCTTCAACGAAGCCAGCTGCTTTTCTACTTCCACCAAGATGTCGTGTACCCGTGAGAGATTTACCTTCGACGCCTCCAGCTTCGCTTCCGCCAATCGCCGCTTCGTCTTGTACATCGTGATTCCCGCGGCTTCTTCAATAATCGCTCGCCGGTCCATCGGCTTTGAATTCAGAATCTGCCCGATGCGTCCCTGCTCGATGATCGCGTAGCTGTCCGGACCCAGCCCCATGCCCATGAAAAGTTCCTGCACGTCGCGCAGTCGTGCCACGCGCCCATTAATCAAATATTCGCTTTGTCCGGAACGATACAACCGCCGGCCCACCACGATTTCGCCCGCCTTCATCGTAATCGCAGGCTTTTCCGCGCCGCGTTTTTTCCAGGGCTTGCCCTTCTCATCCGACACGGGCGCAGGCTCCATAGAAACTGTTCCTGGGGCAGCCGTCTCCGCGCCAGCCATCTCAATAAATCCATCCACAATTTTTGTTTCCGGCTGCGGCTGGCTCTCCACAATCACTGGCCCAGCCGCTTCCACCGTCGCTGGTGTTTCCGCTTCCGGCGCGTCCATCACCGCCGCCACCGCGTTCGCGAGCTCCGGGTCCACGAGGGTCAGCATCACCTCGGACAGCCCCATCGGCGGCCGCTTCGCAGTACCGTTGAAGATGCAGTCGGACATGCGCTCGGCGCGCAGCATCCGGTGGCTCTGCTCGCCCAGCACCCAGGAGATCGCGTCCACCACATTCGACTTTCCGCACCCGTTCGGCCCGACGATGCAAGTAATCCCCGTGCCGCTAAAAGTGATCGGAGTCTTCTCGCAGAAGGACTTAAACCCAAACAGCTCGACTTTGCGTAGTTTCAGCACCAGTTTCCTCGCACAGTTTACTCCCTCCACCTCGATGGCTGAAGGAGCTTCAATTGATCAATCTTATTTCGGAGGTATTTCGAGACAAAAACGCTGGAGGGTCAATAATCAAAGGCCCTTCCGCCTGGCGCTTCCGGGACGGCGGTTACGGGTGTAAAAAGTAGCACGCGCCGCCACCCGTGTAAAGCCCGCTTTTCCAATCTCTACACATCCCCTAGTGCCCAATTGCCAACCGCACCCAGCCAGCAGTACGCCCAATCTGGACGCCGTCCTAGCCACTAACCACTGCTCACCAGCCACTGCCTTTCCCCCAAGACGCAGCCGGCCACGCGGCCGACCAGCGCTCCCCAAGCCGCTCATCTCTCCCCACTTATCACTCATCGCTTGCCCCCATCACTTTCTTCTTCATTGACTTACAACCATCCTCATCCTAGCATCCAGCCAGCAGGAGGCACGCTTGCCTGGGGATCCCGGAGCAAATTCCAATCACGCGCTCGCCGTACTAGTCATACTCGCAGCTGCCTTTTTCCTTTCATTCGAAGGCTTGCGCCCTCCGACAGCCAAGCCCGCGAGCGCTCCCCCGACCGAATTTTCCGCCGCGCGCGCCCGTGAAATCTTGAACCGGCTTGTCGGCGACGGCGTCCCGCATCCCACCGGCAGCCCGCAAAATGACGTGGTCCGCGGCCGCGTCCTCGACGAATTCTCCAGCGCCGGTTACCTGCCCACAGTGCAAACCGGTTTCGCCTGCGATGAACAAGGCGACTGTGGCACGGTCCAAAACGTCCTCGCGCGTCTCGAAGGCACAGAGCGAGGTCCCGCAGTGCTGCTCGCCGCGCATTACGATTCCGTGCCCGCCGGTCCAGGCGCTTTCGACGACGGCGCCGGCGCCGCCAGCGTCCTTGAAATCGCGCGCATCGTCAAATCGCTCCCGCAGCCACACCACTCCATCATCTTCCTGATTGATGACGGCGAAGAAGCCGGCCTACTCGGCGCTCGCGTTTTCGTCAATCAGCATCCCTGGGCCAAAGATGTTCGCGCCGTCGTCAACCTTGACAGTCGTGGCACCTCCGGCCCCAGCCTGATGTTCGAAACCGGTGACGCCAACGAATGGGCCGTGCGTCTGTTCGCGCAACACGCCGCGCATCCCGTCACCAGCTCCATTTTCTACACCGCGTACAAGCAATTCCCGAACGATACTGATTTCACGGTTTTCAAGGCCGCCGGATATCAAGGCCTCAACTTCGCCAACATTCACGACGTCGTCCATTACCACACGCCCCGCGACAATTTCGGAAATGCCGATCCCGCCACGCTGCAACATCACGGCGACGACGCTTTCAGTTCTCTGCAAACCTTCGCCAATGCCGATATTTCCAATCCTCCCAAATCCGACGCGGTCTATTTCGATTTCCTCGGCAGTTGGACTGTCCTTTGGCCCGCCACTCGCACCGTCGCGATCGCTTTGTCCGCCGCATTTCTCCTACTGCTGGAAATCGCCTGGCTGTTTTACCAGAAGCGCCTCACAGGCCCGGAATTTCTCTGGGGATTTCTCGCATGGCCTGCCTCCATTCTGGCCGTTGCCGCTTTCGCATTTCTTCTAAGTTTCATTTTGCGCAAAGCCGGCGCGATGCCCGTGCCTTGGACCGCTCATCCCTATCCCGCGCAAATCGCTTTCTGGTCTCTCGCGATTGCGCTGCTGGATTTCACCGCACTGCGCTTTGCCTCGCGAGCTGGATTTTTCGGACTGTGGTCGGGGACGTGGATTTGGTGGGCGTTGCTCTCCGTAACCCTCGCCGCGCGAATTCCCGGCCTCAGCTACGTCTTGCTTGTCGCCACCTGCAGCGCAGCGCTCGCCGGATTGCTGCTCTTGTTTCGTCCGAAGTCCTCGTCCCTTGCGGCAATTCTCCCCTTGGCCGTTTCCGCAATTGTGGGCTTTCCGCTCGCGCTGTTGCTCTATCCGGGCTTCGGCGGCCGCGCGCTGCCCTTGATCGCCGTGCTCGTCGGCTTGCTCCTCAGCCCGCTCGCGCCCCTCTGCGCCGATTTGCAACGTGCCCGCGGCCTATCTCTTCTCGCGCTGCCTTGGTTTGCCGGCGCCACCATGTTGCTTGCGTCTTTCGCCGCCATCGTCGTCCCCGCGTTTTCCGCCAAAGCGCCCGAGCACGTCAACCTGCATTACGTTCAGGAAGCCGACTCCGGCAATTCGCAATGGGTTGTCTATCCCGCTTCCGGCCATTTGCCCGAACCGATTCGCCTCGCCACCAATTTCCGCGCCCAAGAATCCGGTGCTTTCCCGTGGATCCCAGACCCCGCATTTTTCGCGGCCGCCCCGCACGTCGAAGTCGCGCCACCCACCTTCACGATCCTGGAATCCTCCGAGCTTCCCGCAAGACGCCGTTATCGCACCCTGCTTCGTTCGGAGCGCGGCGCCCCCGAAGCCCTCGTCATGTTTCCTCCCGAGTCGCGCATCGATTCAGTTCGCGCCGCGGACGAGCCGGTGCAACCGCAAACCGACAGAGTTCGCCAATCTCAGAACGGCTGGTATTCCTACGATTTTTACGCGATGCCCGCGAAGGGCGTGGAAGTCAGCTTCACTCTGCCGGTGGGAAAGCCCGTGGAAGTTTATGTGCTCGACGTAACCTACGCACTCCCTCTCGAGGGCATGTTCCTGCTAAAGTCTCGCCCGCTAACTGCAACTCCCTTCGGCGAAGGCGACTGCACCATCGCCAGCCGCCGCGTCCAACTGCTCCCCTAGCGCCTGGCGCAAAATAAATGCGCAGTCTGTGCCCACAGACCCCACTTGGAAAAAACGATTTTGCAGCGGCCAGTGTGGCGCAGCCAGACCACGCACATCCTCCGCTCGTCGCTCGTCGCATGCACTAGCCCATATCTCTACTTACATTTCTGCAATCGCATTTCCATTCCGGCCTTTGCCCCAAACCCGCCCCTCAGCTACAATCGTCCTCTTGCCAATGTCCTGAAAATGACCGACATACACCTCCACAACACGCTCTCAAACCGCCTCGAGTCGCTCCAGCCCCTTCATAAGGGCGAAGTCCGCATCTACAGCTGCGGCCCCACGGTCTACGACTATGCACATATCGGCAACTTCCGTACTTTCGTCTTCCAGGACGTACTGCGCCGCTTCCTGCTCTCCCGCGGTCTCCGCGTTCTGCAAGTCATGAACCTCACCGACGTCGACGATCGCATCATCCAAAACGCCGCAGCCGCCGGCGTCTCCATCCGCGAATACACCGAAAAATACGTGCAGGCCTTCTTCGAAGACATGAACGCGCTGCACCTTCAACCGCCCGAGGAAACGGTTCGCGCCACAGACCATATCGAAGACATGGTTGCGCTCATCTCCCGCCTGCAGGAAAAAGACCTCACCTATCCGAGTGAAGGTTCCATCTACTACCGCATCGCCAAATTTCCGGATTACGGCAAACTTTCCAAAATTGATCTCGGCGGAATGAAAGCCGGCGCCCGCGTGGACAACGATCGCTACGAAAAAGACGACGCTCGCGATTTCGCTCTCTGGAAAGCCCCGAAACCAGGCGAGCATTTCTGGGAGACGAGCATCGGCCCTGGCCGTCCCGGCTGGCACATCGAATGCGCCGCCATGGCCATGAAATATCTCGGCGAAACCCTGGACATTCACACCGGCGGCATCGATCTGGCTTTCCCGCATCACGAAAACGAAATCGCCGAAAGCGAGCCTGCCACCGGCAAGCCCTTCGTGAAAATCTGGCTGCATGCCGAGCACTTAATCGTTGACGGCGAGAAAATGTCGAAATCGCTCGGCAATTTCTTCACGCTGCGCGATCTCTTCGCCAAGGGCAGCAAGCCCTCGTCGATCCGCTACCTGCTTCTCTCCGTGCCCTATCGCCGCCAGCTGAATTTCACGGCCGATAGCTTGACGCAGGCCGCCAACTCCGTCGAACGCCTGCGCAATTTCGCCTCGCGCCTGAAAACCGAACAGTTCGCCGCCGGCTCCCATCCGCAAATCGCCAAGCGCGCCGCAAAGGCCCTCGCCGATTTTGATGCTGGTCTCGCCGATGATCTGAATACCGCCTTCTCGCTCGCCGCCATCTTCGATCTGGTGCGCGATATAAACACCGCCATGGATCGCGGCGAATTCCTGCAGCAGGACGCGCCCATCGTCGTCTCGGCCCTGGAAAAATTTGATGCGATTCTCGCTGTCCTTGCCGATGACGACGACGAAAAACTTCGCGACCTCGGCTTCGGCCCCCAGCAATCCCGCTGGACTCCGGAAAAAATCGAGCAGCTCATCGCCGAACGCAACGCCGCCAAAAAACGCCGCGATTTCAAACGTTCCGATGAAATACGCCAGGAACTCCTGAACTCTGGTATCATCGTGGAGGACACGCGTGACGGCTCTGTCCGCTGGAAGTACAAATGACCATCTCCGCAAAACACGACCTCTCGCTGCGTAGCCAGCCCTCTCACGAGCGCCCGAATCTCTACGGCGTTGATTAAGTAAGCCCCTCCAACTTTCGTTTTCAGCACGCTCCCGGAAGGAACCGGTCTGCGCGCTGATTGCAAAATTCTTTTCTGGAGGATGTAATGCATGTGACAGATACGAAAGCTGATTCGAAGTTGCCGCACCTCATTACCGAAGTGCCCGGTCCCAAAGCCAGAAAACTCGTTGAGCGGGACCATCACGTCGTTTCGCCGTCCTACACTCGCGATTACCCGCTGGTCGCGAAATTCGGCCGCGGCGCCACGGTCGAAGATGTGGACGGCAACACCTTCCTCGATTTCGCCGCCGGCATCGCCGTCGTCGCCACCGGACATTGCCATCCGGAAGTGGTCGCCGCCATCCAGAAGCAGGCCGCCGAGTTGATTCACATGTCCGGCACGGATTTCTACTATCCCAGCATGGTTGAACTCGCCGAAAAATTGGCTTCGATCGCGCCAGGCAAGGAAGCCAAGCGCGTTTACTTCGGCAATTCCGGCGCCGAGGCCATCGAAGCAGCCATCAAGCTGGTGAAATTTCACACCAAGCGCGACAAATTGATAGCTTTTCACGGCGCTTTCCACGGCCGCACCATGGGCGCGCTTTCGCTCACCGCCAGCCGCGCCGTCCAGCGCAAGGGATTTGGCACGCTTCTCTCCGGCGTCTTCCACATGCCTTTTCCAGACACCTATCGGGGCACTTACGGAATTCGCGCCGAACATGCTTCCGGCGATTGCCTCTCCTACCTCGAAAACGAGCTATTCCGCCGTCGCGTGGATCCCGACGAAGTCGCCGGAATTTTCATCGAACCGATTCAGGGTGAAGGCGGCTATCTACCCGCACCCGCGGAATTCTTGCAAGGCCTGCAACGCATCTGCCGCAAGCACGGCATCCTGCTCGTCGCCGATGAAGTGCAATCCGGCATGGGACGCACCGGCAAGTGGTGGGCTTGCGATCACGCCGGTATCGAGCCCGATATCATCTGCACCGCGAAGGGTATCGCCTCCGGCATGCCACTCAGCGCCATCATCGCCCGCGCCAGCGTCATGAATTGGACTCCCGGCGCGCACGCTTCCACCTTCGGCGGCAATCCCGTTTGCATCGCTGCGTCGCTCGCTACCATCGGCCTGCTTGAGCGCAATTACATCGCGAACGCTGCGCAAATGGGAGAGTTCATCCGCGGCTTGACCGCCGATTGGACCACGCGCCACAAAATTGTTGGCGAAGTCCGCGGCAAGGGCCTGATGATCGGCATCGAAATCGTGCGCGATCAAAAAACCAAAGAACGCGCTCCCGACCTGCGCAACCGCATCGTGCAGATGGCCTTCCGCAGAGGCTTGCTCATCTTGGGCTCGGGCGACACCACGCTGCGTTTCTGCCCCCCGCTCCTGATAGACGAAGAGCAGGCCGAGTTCGCCGTCCGCACCGTGGATGCCTGCCTCACTGAAATCGAACGCTCCATGTAAGCACGCGACGTCGCACCGTCGCTCAACCGTCTCGCAAATAGCGCAGGCCCACACCCGCGAGCTTGTGCTATTTTGTTTCCCGCATGCTTTGTTGTATTCGTGAGAAACTGAAAATTGGCTGTAAAATCTTCCGCAGGAGCTGCTTTGCCGCGCATTCTCGACGTAGGCTGCGGGCCAACAAAATACCCCGGCTCCATCGGCCTCGATATGAATCCATCCACCGCCGCCGATGTCCTCTGCCATCTGGACCGCGGCGGCTTGCCCTTCCGCGACAATTCTTTCGACCACCTCCGCGCCGAGCACATCATCGAACACGTCGCGGACATCATCGCCACCATGGAGGAATTTCACCGCGTCACCAAACCCGGCGGCACTATTTTCATCGCCACTCCGCATTACACGGATTTCAGCTCGTTCCGCGACCCCACCCATCGCTGGCACCTGAATACGTATTCGTTTCTCTATTTTTATCCCGGCGGAATGCATGGCCGCGATATGTGGTACACCAGGGTCCGCATGCGCGAGGTCAAACTCAACCTGCGCCTGCTGAATCTCTGGCGCGCTCTGGGCTTCGAATTCCTGGTGAACCGCAGCCGCTTCTTCCGCCAATTCTGGGAGCATTATCTAAGCTTCGTGATCCGCGGAAAATTGATGGAGTTCACTTTCGAGGTCATCAAGTGAGTGCGCGGGTGCTCATCCTCGATGTCGGCTGTGGCAGAAAAAAATACCCCGGCTCGATCGGCATCGATATGAGTCCGGCAGGCCAGGCCGACGTGCTTTGCGATTGGACGCGGACGCCCTTCCCCGACAGCACCTTCGACGAAGTCCGCTTAATCCACATGATTGAAGAAGTAGATGACATTTTCCGCGTGCTCGCGGAAGCGCATCGCGTCGCGAAACCCAACGCGCGCGTGGTGATCATGACGCCACACTACACCGATCACGCCTCTTACTGCAGCCCGGCGCACCGCTGGCATCTCTCCAGTTTTTCGCTCTGGTTTTTCAGCGAGAAGCCCGCTGAATACGATTACTACGCCCCCGCGCAATTCCGCGAGCGCCGCGTGCATGTCACGTTATTGCGTATCTGGCGTGCGCTCGGTTTTCAAATCCTGGTGAATCATTTCCGCTGGTTCCGCAAATTCTGGGAGCATTATTTGTGCTTCGTCATTCGCGGCAAGACAGTCGAATGGGAACTCGAAGTCGTGAAGTAGGTTTTTCCACCAGTGCTGGCGCGTTTCATGTTCGCGATAATTGATTGCGCCGCCCGCAAGGGCCTGGGCGCGCCCCCGTCCGCGCATTTGCCGTCCGGCGCCGCTGGCGATTCCGCCAAACATCGCGCGCGCCAAACCGGCGTTCGCGGCGAAACCCACGCTTACTGGTACCTGCGCCGTCTCGGCTACATTCTCGTCGCGCGCAATTTCACCTCGCCCGGCATCGACGGCGAAATTGCTATGGTGGGCTACGACGGCGCGACGCTCGCGTTTGTGGAAGTGAAGACGCGCACCATCGGCGATCCTGCGCCTTGGGCTCAGCCCGCACGGCCAACGCCAGAGGAAGCGGTCAACTGGGAAAAGCGCCGCAACCTGTCGCGCATGGCCCGCCAGTATCTGCGCGCGCGCCACATCGAAAAAGCCGCCTGCCGCTGCGACGTGCTGGCCATCGAAACGCGTCCCGGCCAGAAGCCCGTGGTGCGACTGCACCAAGGCGCGTGCAACGCCCAGCAGCACCCGCATTCGCCTGGCGGATGATTTGCGCGCAACGGCTGCGCCTTTGCTGTTGCTTTTGAATTGCTAGCGACCGCCTGCTTTTTTGGCGGGCGCCGTGGACTTGGCCTTCGTCTTTGCCTTGGTTCGTAGCGCCGCGACGCGCAACAGCCGTAGTAGAATAATCGGGCGACGTAACAAGGAGGAAAATTTTGCCGGAGCTTCGCAAGGATCCCATCACGGGACGCTGGGTCATCATCTCCACCGATCGCGGAAAGCGCCCCATGGATTTCGTTCGGGAGAGCGTGCACATAAAAGGTAACCCCGCCGTCTGTCCTTTCTGCCCGGGCAACGAAGGCAAGACGCCCAAGGAAATCCTCGCCTACGGACGCAACGGTGGCGGCAAAGACACTCCCGGATGGACGGTCCGCGTGGTTCCCAATAAATTCCCCGCGCTCGGGATCGAAGGCGGACTCGACCGTGAAGGCGAAGGCCTTTTCGATCGCATGAATGGAGTCGGCGCGCACGAAGTGATCATCGAATCGCCGGATCATCAGAAGACGCTCGCGATGATCAGCGAAAAAGGCGTGGAAGAGGTTCTGTGGGCCTACCGCGACCGCATGCTCGATCTAAAAAACGATCGCCGCTTCCGCTACATTTTAATTTTCAAAAATCACGGCGAACCGGCCGGCGCCACCGTCGAACATACTCACTCGCAATTGATCGCGCTGCCCATCGTTCCCAACCGCGTGCGCGACGAAGTGGCCAGCTCCAAGCGCTACTACGAGCAAAAAGAGCGCTGCATCTTCTGCGACATGGTCCGCCAGGAAATCGAAACCGGTTCGCGCATGATTATCGAGAGCGATCATTTCGTCGCGCTCGCGCCCTACGCTCCGCGTTTTCCTTTCGAGACCTGGATTCTTCCACGCCAGCACAGTTCTTCGTTCGAAAATATGCCCGCGCCCTACTATGCGCATCTGGCCCGCGTGCTGCACGATTTTCTGGGACGCCTGGACGCCGCGCTCGCGTTTCCTTCGTACAATTACGTCATCCATACTTCGCCTATCGGCGAAGAAATCAACGACCACTACCACTGGCACATTGAAATGATGCCCAAGTTAACCAAAGTCGCCGGCTTCGAATGGGGCACCGGCTTCTACATCAATCCCACGCCGCCCGAAGAAGCCGCCCGCTTCCTGCGCGAAGCCAAAGTCCCCGCGTAGCCCGCGGCGGCGCGAGTACCACCGAAAAGGCAGATTCCTCACCCGCGTTCGCGGCTTCGGAATGACCGCGCCATTTAGCTTTGCAAAGACTACTTTGCTGGTTCGACCTTTGGCTGAATCGAAAGCAGCTCCACCTCAAAAATCAGCGTCGCATTCGGCCCGATCGGATCCTTGGCTTGCGGGCCGTACGCCAGATCCGGCGGAATAAATAATTGCCACTTCGATCCCACCGGCATCAATTGCAGCGCTTCGGTCCAGCCTTTGATCACGCCGCCCACCGGGATCGTCAGCGGCCGCTTGCGCGAATACGAGCTGTCGAATTCGGTGTTGTCCAGCAGCGTGCCCTTGTAATTGCACACCACCGTATCAGTCGCCGTGGGTTTGGGGCCGGTGCCTTCGGTCAGAATCTTGTATTGCAGACCGCTGGGCAGCGTCACCACGCCTTCCTTGGTCTTATTCTCCGCCAAAAACGCGTCGCCTGCTGCCTTGTTGGCATCACCAACTTTCTTGGCGGCTTCCGCTGCGAGCTGAGCTTTCGCCGCCTGTTGTTTGTTTAATCTGGCCCGTAAACTTGTCATTACGGCCTTGGCTTCGTCGTCCGTCAACACCGTCTTGCCGCCGGCGAGAGCATCCTTCAGACCCCGCGATAAAATATCGGGATTCACGTCCACGCCATCTCTGTGGATGCTATTGCCGATGTTCATCCCAATGGCATAGCTTTCTTTATCCTTATCGGTCTTGAGCAGCAAAGGACTTGCTGCCGCGTGATGCTGCCTTGCAGCGCCCGCTGGATTCTTCGCCCCTGTGCCACTTTGCGTTTTCGCCGCCCCAGCAGTTTGCGACGACGCGCCGTTCGGTGACGAAGTCGCACTCTGCGTTTTCGTCGCCGAAGTCGCGGCAGGTTTTGCAGCCGGCTTCGCCGGCGTCGCAGGCTTTTTTGCAGCCGGAGTCGAACTGTCCGTAGCAGCGGGAGCGCTCGCTGGTGGAGGTGTCGTTGCTGGATTTGTCGCCGAGGTCTGCTGCGCTGCCGCAGTCCCAGCGAAGATGAGGGCCGTCGCCATTAGGCTGATTGCGATGTTGGGTAGTTTTCGCATGGACCTAGTTTCGCAGAGGTTCGCCGCATGCGCAAACCGCCTCGCACAGTCATTGCCGAAGGTCCTGCCATTGAAGTTCTAGCGGCCGCCGTTGACGTTGGTACCCGTCCGTATTTCTACGAATATCTCCATAAAGCTAATTGTGTCAGCGTGAGTCGGGACAGTCTTTAAGCCCCCCCAGGGAGGCAACCTACTCGGGTCTGGCGCGAACTCAGATCTCCACCCCTGCACAGCGCCTGTTCGCGCCCTGGCCCGCGTCTCATCGCTCATCACTGGTCATTCATCACTGCCCAAATCGATCGTTAGCGAAGCAAAATGGAAAGCCATTGCAACTTACTGAAAACAATAATCAGCAACCCAAATCAATCGCTCGTTTTTGTCGTGTTTTTCTCGATTACACGGCTACGGGGACTAGCCGCCTACGGCCTGTCGGGTTTAGGCGCGGCATTTTGCGCGTTGGTGTCGGAATTTGCCGGTTTCTCCGCGACGACGGTGTAGGTCAGCATTTTTTGATCACCGTCGGCGACTCGCAGGTACATGCGGTCCTTCTTGATCTTGAAGACGATTTCTTTACCGACCGGCAAAACCATCGGATGCTTGGTGTCCGTGGGGCGGATGTGGTACTCCATTTCGTCGCTAACCACTTCGTACTGCGGGCAAAGCTTCTCATCGGAGTTCACGTGGGTGATGCCCGCCGATGCCCAGACGGTGCCCAGGCCCGTGACGCCTTTTTCTTTCGCGCCGCAAGGAACCGCTTCCATTTTTTCGAGCATGGCCCTTTCGGGTGGATTTTTCTTATTGCCGCCGGCGCTCAGGGGAATTGCGGCCACCAGGATGATCGTAAGAAACAGTGCAGTTTTGGCACTCATAATTCCTCCTTAAAAAAACACTCGCCGCGTAACACGAACTCGTTGGCCGTTCGACAGCCAGCTGGAGCCAGCGCGCCCACACGGAAAAAAAACGGCTCGCGAACGGGAAGGCCGGTTGCGCGGCCTTCCCATCCTCGAGGCGTCGTTGCTTACTGCTTCGGTTTGGCGGGATCCGGCACCGGAGTCTTCATAGCCGGCGCAGTGTTGCTGAACTGCTGCGCGGACTTGACGAAGCTCTGAGGATTCGCCATCAGATCCTGCTTCACATCGGGATGAGCGTCCAGATACTCGCGGAGTTCAGGATGATTTTCCAGGTACTCCTGATTCTTCACGAGAGAAGGATCCTCGGCGAGCCGTTGCGAGATTTCTGAATGGCCACCGAGGAATTCGCCGAAGCTGGCAGACCGCCGATGGCTGGTGGAGTCGCGATCCATGTCATTTTCGCGGCGATCATAACGAGCTTCCTGCTGCATAAAGGCATTCGGATCTTGCTTAAGCTGCTCGCGAAGTTCCGGATGCTCC
>Ga0210398_10001721_pt1 | contig 22065 bp, 19 predicted proteins | sample IncBWC4OmetaG_FD_161047 | JGI IMG/M metagenome (GOLD analysis project Ga0210398, IMG submission 161047) | Forest soil microbial communities from Barre Woods Harvard Forest LTER site, Petersham, Massachusetts, United States - Inc-BW-C-4-O | ecosystem: Environmental > Terrestrial > Soil >...
ATAGCGAGTGGGAACCACCCGATCCCTTTTCGAACTCGGAAGTGAAAACGCTCTGCGCCGATGCTAGTGTCGACTTTGTCGATGTGAAAGTAGGTCACTGCCAGGCTCTTAATTTGATGAAAACGAACCCTCACTGACGCAAGTTGGTGGGGGTTTTTTCATTTGGACTGCGTTTTCTTCGAGTTCTTCGAAGATTTCGCCTTGCCCGAACCGTTGAGAGCGATCGCTTGGCGAACGAGCGCCTTGAAGGCGGACTCGTCGACTTCTTCGTCCATGCGGATGTCGATCGCGCGGCGTACGTTCCCGTCGAGGCTCGAGTTGAAAAGACGGGCCGGATCCTTCAAAGACGCGCCCTTGGCGAAGGTAAGCTTCACGACACTCTTGTAGGTTTCGCCGGTGCAGATGATGCCGTCGTGCGACCACACCGGAGTGCCCATCCACTTCCACTCCTCGACGACGTCCGGGTCTGCTGCCTTGATGAGCTTGCGCATTCTGCTCAGGGTCTCCCCGCGCCAGTCCGCGAGTTCGGCGATTCTTTTCGAGATGAGCTCCGACGCTGGCTGGCCCGTACTCGCGGCCGACTTTTTCATTACCGATTTTTTCATGTTCCCATCCTCAATGTACGAGCCCGCTACCTGGTCGAAAGATCGTGACGCATGATCGGGCGCGGCGGAGAGTGGCAGGCAACTGTTTGTTCTGCCCGCGCGGCCGCCGGCGATAGGCCGTCGGTTTTCCGGCGTCCCGCCGAGGGGACAGATTGTTCGCCCGGCATGTATCGTATTATAGGGACACCCGACGCGGTATCGCCCACCCTGCCGCTGGTCTTGGGGGGTTCGATCAACAATGATGAAAGAGAGCAGGAATCACTACACCGGCGGCTGTCTCTGCGGCGCGCTGCGCTACGAGACCGAGGGCGAACCCTCGTACATGGGTCACTGCTACTGTGCCGACTGCCGCAAGGCTTCCGGCTCCGGCTTCATTCCCTTCATGGCGTTTCGCAGCAACGCCGTGCGCTTCAGCAGCCAATCGCGGACGTTCACGTCGAAAGCGGCACGCGGCGGCGACGCGGTGCGCAACTACTGTCCCGTATGCGGCAGTCTGGTCTTCGGCGGGCAGGTCGGCGTTGACGACAGTTTCACGATCTATGCGGGCTCGCTCGATGATCCCTCGATCTTCCATCCGACGATCGCCATCTTCACCCGCGGGCGTCCCGACTGGGCCGTCATCCCGCCGGGCCTCACCACCTTCGAACGCCTGCCTTCCTGATCGGGGCGCCCAGGCCTCAAGACATCGTGCCCGCCGCCCCCTCTCGAGTTGAAGCCGATATACCGGACACCGACATACTGGGCCCGGGCGCCGACATACTGGACGTATTGATCGTCGGCGCCGGCCTGTCCGGCATCGGCGCCGCACGCCGTCTGCAGAGGCGCTGTCCCGGCAAGCGCTACGCCATCGTCGAAGCCCGCGAGTCGATCGGCGGTACCTGGGATCTCTTCCGTTACCCCGGGGTTCGCTCGGACTCGGACATGTACACCCTGGGCTACGATTTCAAGCCTTGGACGGATGCAAAGGCCATTGCAGACGGCCCCGCCATCCTCCGCTACATCCGCGAGACTGCCCAGGAAGGCGGCATCACGCAGCACATTCGTTTCGGATTGAGGGTGCGCAGTGCCGAGTGGTCGAGCTCCGACGCTCGTTGGACGGTGACGGCCGAGCGCGCGGCCGATGGCCGGAGCGTGGTGCTGCGAACGCGATTTCTCTACATGTGCAGCGGCTATTACAGCTACGCGGAAGGTCACCGGCCTCGGTTTGCCGGCGAGGCGGACTACCGCGGTATCGTGCTGCAACCGCAATTTTGGCCTGATAATCTAGACTATTCGGGGAAGCGCGTCGTCGTGATCGGCAGCGGCGCCACCGCCGTAACGCTGGTGCCGGAGATGGCCAGGACCGCCGCTCATGTGACCATGCTGCAACGATCACCCACCTACGTGGTCACGCGGCCTTCGATCGATCGGTTGGCGCGGTGGCTGAATCGCCGCCTGCCGAGGGGAGCGGCATACCGACTCGCGCGCTGGAAGAATGTCCTGCTGGCCATGTTCTTCTATCAGCTGGCGCGCCGCCGCCCGGAGCAGATGAAGAAGCGCATCATCGAGATGGCTCGTGCCCAGGTGGGTCCGGAGTTCGACGTCGACACGCATTTCACGCCGCGCTACAAGCCGTGGGATCAGCGCATGTGTCTGGTGCCCGACGGCGATCTGTTTGAGCGCATCCGCGAGGGCCGCGCCGCGGTAGTCACCGACGGCATCGAGTGCTTCACCGAGCGGGGCGTAAAACTCGCCTCCGGCGATGAGCTGCCCGCCGACATCGTGGTGATGGCCACCGGGCTCAAGCTCAATGTCATGGGCGACGTGGCGGTGCGCATCGACGGGCGCGCTTGCGACCTGGGAGCGACCCTGGCCTACAAGGGGATGATGCTCGGCGACGTGCCGAATCTTGCGATGACCTTCGGCTACACCAATGCCTCGTGGACCCTGAAAGCCGACCTCACCGCAGGCTACGTCTGCCGTCTGCTGCGCTACATGGACCGCCATGGCTACGCCGTTGCCATGCCGCGGCGCGACCCCGGCGTGCTGCCGCAACCCTTTCTTACCTTTACTTCGGGCTATGTGCGCCGTGCGCTCGCGATTCTTCCCAAGCAGGGCTCGCGGCGGCCCTGGGCGGTGTATCAGAACTATCTGTTGGATCTCTTCAACTTGCGCTACGGGCGCATCGCCGACGGCGTAATGCAGTTCGGGGCCGGAGCCAAGTCATGAATCTCAAGGATCGCGTGGCCGTGATAACCGGCGCGGGCGGCGGCATCGGCCGGGCGACCGCGCTGTCCCTGGCGCGCCGCGGCTGCCACTTGGCGCTGGCCGACATCGATGAAGCGGGCCTGGTCGAGACGCATGCGCAGGCGCTTCGATTGAGTGTGCGCGCCAGCAAACACCTCTTGGACGTGGCCGACCGCGCCGCAGTGGCCGCCCTGCCGGCTGAGGTACTCCAGTCGCACCATGGCGTGGACTTGCTGGTCAACAACGCGGGGGTCGCACTGGGCGGACACTTCGATCAGGTGAGCGAGACCGACTTCGACTGGCTCATGGAGATCAACTTTCACGGGGTGGTGCGCATGACGCGCGCGTTCCTCCCGCTGCTTCGGGCCAGCGACGATGCCCGCATCGTCAATATCTCGAGCGTGTTCGGCCTCATCTCTCCACCGGGGCAATCCGCCTACTCCGCCAGCAAATTTGCGGGGCGCGGCTTCTCCAATGCCTTGCGGCACGAGCTCTCCGGCACCCGCGTGGGCGTGAGCGTGGTTCATCCGGGAGGCGTCGCCACGGCCATCGCGCGCAACGCGCGGGTTTCGGCCGACACCTCGGCCGAGGAGAAACGCCGCCGTTTGGCGCTGGCTGAGAAACTGCTGCGCCTGCCGCCTGAAAAAGCGGCCGAGATCATCGTTCGCGGCATAGAGAAACGCCGGGCCCGCATTCTCGTGGGTAGGGATGCAATCTTCATCGCGCTCATCGAGCGGTTGTTCCCGGTGAAATACTGGAGCGTGCTGGGGCGCGGAATTCAAACATGATGTTCCTGCTTCTTGCATTGGCCGCGGTGCTCCTCATCGAGGCGGGCCTGGCGCTGTTCACCCTGCGCACCGTGCGCCGCGTGGAGGCGGCATTGCCGCCGAGCGGACGCTTCGTCGAGGTGCCCGGCGCGCGGCTGCATGTGGTGGAACGCGGCAGCCAGGGTCCCACGCTGTTGCTGGTGCACGGACTCGCCGGCCAGCTCTGCCATTTCACTTACGGCATCGCCGATCTGCTCGCCTCCCGGTACCGGGTGGTGGCGGTCGACCGGCCGGGTTCCGGCTATTCAGAGCGGGCGCCCGGGTCCTCGGCCGCATTGGGCACTCAGGCCGACGCGTTGGCCGCGCTGATCGACACTTTGAAGCTCGGCCGCCCGATCGTCGTGGGTCACTCACTGGGCGGCGCGCTGGCGCTCGCCTTGGCGCAGCGTCACCCGGAGCGAGTGGCGGGCCTTGCGCTCATAGCGCCGCTCACGCATCCGGTCAAAGAAGTCCACCCGGCGTTCGAGGCTCTCAAGATCAGAAGGCCGTGGCTGCGCACTTGGGTTGCCTGGACGCTGGCTGTGCCGGCAGGGTTGGCCAGGCGCGACGCCGTGCTTCGCCTGGTATTCGACCCGGAACCCGTCCCCGGCGATTTCGCCACTCGCGGCGGGGGCATGCTTACACTGCGGCCCAGCCATTTCATCTCCGCCTGCGCCGACTTGGCGGCTGCCCCTGAAGATTTGCCGGGGATGGTCCAGGGCTACGGCGCCATGCGGCTGCCGGTGAGCATTCTCTACGGCCGCGGCGATCGCATTCTCGATCCGCGCGAACAGGGTGAGGCGCTGGCCAGGGCATTGCCGGGCGTGGAACTCATCCTGGTGGACGGCGGGCACATGCTGCCCATCACCATGCCGGAGCGGTGTGCGCAATTCATCGACGAGGCCGCAGCTCGTGCGGCGGCAGCGAGCCGGGAGGTGATTACAGAGCCGTCGCCTTCGCGATGCCGCTGACGGATCGGATCCGATCCTGATTCTGCTGCGCCCACCATTCCTCGACGGCGGCGCTCAAGCCCTCGAGATCGAGGCCCGCGGCCTTGAGACAGGTGTCGCGCGAGCCGTGCTCGATGAAACGGTCAGGTATGCCGATATGCAGCAGCGGCAGCTGCAGCCCGTTCGCCGCGAGCAGCTCGCCGATGCCGCTTCCCGCGCCGCCGATGATGGCGTTCTCTTCGATGGTGACGATGGCTCGATGGCGCGCCGCCAGCGCCGTCACGAGTTTCTCGTCCAGCGGCTTGATGAAGCGCATGTTGACCAGCGTCGCGTCGAGGCGCTCCGCGATCTTGCGCGCCGATTCGACCAGAGCGCCGAACGCGAGAATGGCCAGACCGCTGCGGCCTTCGCGCCGGAGCTGTGCGCGGCCCACGGGAAGTGCGGTCATTTCCGCGGCAACCGCCACGCCGGGACCGGTGCCGCGCGGATAGCGCACCGCCGACGGCGAGGACAGCGTGGTCGCCGTGTACAGCATCTGGCGGCACTCGTTCTCATCCGCCGGCGCCATGATCACCATGTTCGGGATGCAGCGTAGAAACGTCAGATCGTAAGCGCCTTGGTGAGTGGCTCCGTCGCTGCCGACGAGACCGGCCCGATCCAAGGCGAATATCACGGGCAGATTCTGCAGCGCGACGTCGTGTATGAGCTGATCGTAGGCCCGCTGCAGAAAGGTCGAGTAGATCGCCACCACGGGCTTCAACCCTTCGGCCGCAAGCCCCGCCGCGAAGGTGACCGCGTGTTGCTCGGCAATGGCGACGTCGTAGTAACGGTCGGGGAATCGCTTCGAGAATTCCACCAACCCGGAACCCTCGCGCATCGCCGGGGTGATGCCGACGACGGTGGGGTCGCGCTCCGCCATGTCGCACAGCCACTTGCCGAAGATCTGCGAGTAGGTCGGCCCCGTGCTCGCTTCCTTGAAGATCATCCCGCTCGCGGGATCGAATGGACCCGGTCCGTGCCACTTGATCGGGTCCGCTTCCGCCGGTGCATAGCCCTTGCCCTTGCGCGTGACCACGTGCAGGAACTGCGGTCCGCGCAACTTTTGCAGATTGCGCAGGGTGCTGACCAGAGCTTTGACATCGTGGCCGTCGATCGGGCCGATGTAGTTGAATCCCATCTCCTCGAACAGCGTGCCCGGCAGTACCATGCCTTTTATATGTTCTTCCGAGCGGCGCGCGAGTTCCCACACCGTGGGCATTTGGCGCAGCACTTTTTTCCCGCTCTCGCGCAGATGCGAGTACATGCGCCCAGACAGGGCGCGCGCCAGGTAATTCGAAAGCGCGCCGACATTCTCCGAAATCGACATGTCATTGTCGTTGAGTACGATCAGAAGATCGGTCGGCAGCGAACCGGCGTGATTGAGCGCCTCGAAGGCCATGCCCGCGGTGAGTGCACCGTCGCCGATGATGGCCACGGCGCGGCGGTCCTCGCCGCGTTGCGCCGACGCGACGGCCATCCCCAAGGCGGCGCTGATCGAGGTGCTGGAGTGTCCCACCCCAAAAGTGTCGTATTCGCTCTCGGAGCGGGTCGGAAAGGGTGCCAGGCCCTGGTCCTGCTTGATGGTGTGCAGCCGGTCGCGCCGGCCCGTCAGGACCTTGTGCGGATAGGCCTGGTGGCCCACGTCCCAGACCAGCCGGTCATGGGGTGTGTTGAATACATAATGCAGTGCGATCGTGAGCTCGACGGTGCCCAAACCCGCGGCAAAGTGCCCTCCCCGAGTGCTGACGCTGTGGATCAGGAACTGTCGCAGCTCCTCCGCCAGCTCCGTCAGCCGGGTGGCCGGCAGGCGGCGCAGATCCGCGGGCGAATTAATGGACTCAAGCAGCGGATAGGTGTCGGGCGTGGCGCTCATCAGCGGGAGTTTATACTGCCGCGGCACGAGAGTGGCAACGGCCGTACCCCTTGTTGTAAATTTGCACCAACCTTAAGCAACCTTAAGCCGTTGACATGATGCTATCCTGCGCGGTTTCCGAGATACTGTCCGCATGGATTCCGTCAGTTCCGATGAAGTCTATCAAGACCAGATTCTCCCCCACGTCTCGCGCACCTTCGCGCTGACCATCCCCCAATTGCCGGAAGGTTTGCGCTCGGCGGTGACCTGCGCCTATTTGCTGTGCCGGATCGCCGATACCATCGAGGACGAGCCGGCACTGTCGCCCCCCGAGACTTTGGCGTTCTTACAACGATTCAGCGCCGTTTTGGCGGGCCAGGGTGATCCCGGACGTCTGGCCCAGGAGATCGAGCGGCGGTTGTCGGACCGGACGCTGGCCACCGAACGCGATTTGGTGAGCAACATGGAGCGCGTCATCCGAGTGATGGGGCGGCTCAATGAGCCGCAGCGGGCCGCCATACGGCGCTGCGTGGAACTCATGTGCTCGGGCATGCCTCGCTTCCAGTTCACCGCGAGCCTCCGGGGCCTGCCCCAATCGAGCGATCTGGACGATTACTGCTACTACGTTGCGGGCGTCGTCGGCGAGATGCTCACGGATCTCTTTTGCGACTATTCGCCCGAAATTGCCGATCACCGGCCCGCGCTGTGCGCCCTGGCGGCGTCCTTCGCGCAAGGGCTGCAGATGACGAATATCCTCAAGGACGTGTGGGAAGATCGCAGCCGCGGCGCCTGCTGGCTGCCGCAGGATGTATTTGTCCGGCACGGCGTCGATCTCGCCCAATTGGCGAGCGAGCCCTTCGACCCGCGTTTCGGCGCCGGCTTTCGCGAACTTCTCGGCACGGCGCACGCGCATCTCAGGAATGCGCTCGACTACACACTGTTGATTCCCGGCAGAGAGACCGGCATCCGCCGCTTCTGCCTGTGGGCCATCGGGCTTGCGGTCCTGACCTTGCGCAAGATCGAGCACCATCCGCAATTCACCGCGGGATCCCAGGTGAAGATCAAGAGATCGGCGGTGGCCATGACGCGCCTATTGACCAATGCCGCCGTGCGCAACGACTGGATGCTGCGGCGCCTGTTCGCGCTGGCTGCGCGCGGTCTGCCGCTCGCGCGCCTGACCGACTCGAGGAGCGAGCGCGCGGCGCCCGCGAAGCTCGACCAGTCTGCGGGTGAACCCGAGCACGAGCTTCGCCGCTCCTACGGGAATTCAGGATCGTGAGCCGTATCGCACCGAAGCCGGGTACCTACCCGGCACCGTCACCGGATGCGCGCGGCGACATCGTGTCGCACACGCTGCGGCGTGTGACCGATACGCCGCTGGATCGTGCCGTCGCGGAGGCACGCGACGCGCTCATCGCGCGGCAGGACGCCCACGGGCACTGGGTATTCGAGCTCGAAGCGGACTGCACCATCCCGGCCGAGTACGTCATGATGATGCACTTCCTGGATGAGATCGATGCCGCGCTCGAGGTGAAGCTCTGCCGCCATCTGCGCTCCGCTCAAGCCGAGCACGGCGGCTGGCCGCTTTATCACGGCGGCGACTTCAATCTGAGCTGCTCGGTCAAAGCCTACTATGCCTTGAAGCTGGCCGGCGACCGTCCGGACGCGCCGCACATGGCTCGAGCGCGCGCCGCCATTTTGAAACGCGGCGGCGCCGCGCGGGCCAATGTGTTCACGCGGATTGCGCTGGCCCTGTTCGGCCAGCTGCCGTGGCGCGGGGTGCCCTACGTTCCCGTCGAGATCATGTTGTTGCCGAAATGGTTCCCATTTCATCTGGACAAGGTCGCCTACTGGTCGCGCACCGTCATGGTCCCGCTGTTCATTCTGTGTACGCGCAAGCCGGTCGCCAGGAATCCGCGCGATGTGCATATTCGCGAGCTGTTCACGATTGCACCCGAGAAGGAGCGCGGCTACCTCCGGCGCAAGGGATGGCTCGCCAAGATATTCCTCGCCGCCGACCGGCTGGGTCGCTTGATCGATCCTCTGATTCCGGCTCGCACGCGCGAGCGCGCCACCCGGCTCGCCGAGAACTGGATGCTCGAGCGGCTGAACGGCGAAGACGGCCTCGGCGCCATCTTTCCGGCCATGGTCAACGCTCTGGAAGCCATGGTGATATTGGGTTACCCGCAAGACGATCCACGGCGTGTGACCGCAAAGCGCGCGCTGCAGAAGCTTCTCGTCATCGGCCCCTCGAGTGCCTACTGCCAGCCGTGCGTATCGCCCGTCTGGGACACGGGGCTTGCGGCGCTGGCGATGCAAGAGACCGGCGATCCCGTGTCCTCCGCCGCGTCGATGCGTGCGCTCGATTGGCTGAAGGACCGCCAGCTGCTCGACGAGCCCGGCGACTGGCGGGTCAGCCGACCTTCGCTCGCCGGCGGCGGCTGGGCATTCCAGTTCGCGAACGGTCACTACCCGGATCTCGACGACACGGCAGTGGTGGCGTGGGCCATGCATCAGGCGCAGGATCCCGTGCGCTACGCCGAGAGCGTGCGCCGTGCGCTCGACTGGCTGGTCGGAATGCAAAGCAAGGACGGCGGCTTCGCCGCCTTCGATGCTGACAACACGCACTACCACCTCAATATGATTCCGTTTGCCGATCACGGCGCCCTTTTGGATCCGCCCACGAGCGACGTCACCGCACGGGTCGTGACCGTCCTCGCGCGCGTCGGCCGCCCGCAGGACAAGCAGGCCCTGGATCGCGCCATCGGCTACTTGCGCGGGCAGCAGGAACCCGATGGGTCCTGGTTCGGCCGGTGGGGCACCAACTACATCTACGGCACCTGGTCGGTGATGACGGCATTTGCCCAGGCACATATCGGCACCGACGATCCGGCCGTGCAGCGTGCCGTCCATTGGCTGAAGCAGCGGCAGAATGCCGACGGCGGCTGGGGCGAAAGCAATGACACTTACGCGAATCCTGCCTCCGGACAATCACCCAGCACGGCCTATCAGACTGCGTGGGCGTTGCTGGGACTGCTCGCCGCCGACGAGGCCCCATCCGAGGCGGCGCGCCGCGGGGCCGAGTTCCTGATTCGCACGCAGGCAACGGACGGACTGTGGAACGACCTGAGTTTCACGGCGCCCGGTTTCCCGCGGGTGTTTTATCTGCGATATCACGGCTATTCCGCCTACTTCCCACTTTGGGCGCTGGCCGCCTACCGCACTCTCACGCGCCGCGGAATCGCTCATTGAATGGTCCGGGAGCCGGGCTGCTCGGCGTCGTCGCCGCACTCGAGGCGGAGGCGCGCACCCTAGGGGTAGCGGTGCGGCGGCATGATGGCTTGGCCTCTCTCGGCGGCGGTGCATTGCTCGCGGTCAGCGGCATGGGCGGTGACCTGGCTGCGCCGGCCGCCCGCCGACTCGTGGAGGCCGGTGCCTCGGCCCTGATGAGTTTCGGCCTGGCGGGCGGGCTCGATCCCGCTTTGAACCCGGGTACTGTGGTGTTGCCCAGCGAGGTTATTTCCCGCGACGGTGCGCGATTCCCGACGTCGGTGGAATGGCGCCGGCAATTGAGCCATGCCGTGGCCGAAATGACTCCGGTGGCTTCCGGAACGTTGCTCACGAGCGTGCAGCCCATCGATACGGCCGAACTCAAGGCTGCGGCTTTTCGCGAGACCGGCGCCGTGGCGGTCGACATGGAAAGCGTCAGGGTGGCGGAAGTCGCCGCCGCTCGCGATCTGCCGTTCATGGCGGTGCGCGTAATCGTTGACGGTGCTGCCGATGAGCTGCCGCAGGCCGTGTTGGCGGCGAGCCGCGGTGGGCACTTGAGCGTTCTGCGGCTTGTTTGCGGACTTGCCGTCGCGCCGCGGGACATCGCCGGGGTGATTCGTCTGGCGCGGCGCTATCGGGCGGCGACCCGCTCCCTCTCGGCCGTGGTCCGGGACGGACACATCGCTTGAAGGCGCTCGTCACCGGCGCGACGGGTTTCGTCGGTGCCGCCGTTGCACGCGCCCTCGCTGCCGCCGGTTGGCAGGTCCGGGCGCTGGTTCGGGCCGGATCGGACCGCAGCAATCTGCAGCCGTTGGCGGTGGACCTCGTCGAGGGTGATCTTGCCAATCCAAACTCGCTCGAGCGCGCGCTCGAAGGTTGCGAAGCATTGTTCCATGTCGCGGCGGACTATCGACTGGGCGCGCGTCACCCCGAACAGCTGTACCGCACCAACGTGGACGGCACCCGGAACATCCTGAGCGCGGCCCGCACGGCCCGCGTGCCGAGAGTCGTCTACACCAGCAGCGTCGCCACCATCGGGATTCCCGCGGACGGCTCGCCCGGCGAGGAACGCTCTCCGGTGGCATTGAGCAACATGATCGGCCATTACAAGCGCTCGAAGTTTCTCGCCGAAGAGGCGGCCCGCGACGCGGTCCGCGAGGGTCTGTCGGTGGTCATCGTCAATCCATCGACACCGGTGGGTCCGGGGGACATCAAGCCCACGCCCACGGGGCAGCTGGTGCTGGACGCCGCCGCCGGACGAATGCCTGCGTACGTGGATACGGGACTCAACATCGTGCACGTAGATGACGTCGCGGCCGGGCATCTGCTCGCGTTCGAGCGAGGCCGGGCGGGCGAGCGCTATATTCTCGGCGGCGAGGATATGACCCTGCAAATTATTCTGCGGGAGATCGCACGGCTCGCGGGCCGCAAACCCCCAAGCATTCGCCTGCCGTACGCCGCGGTGCTTCCGGTCGCGTATCTTGCCGAAGCGTTCGCCTGGGTGTCAGGCCGCAGCGGCCGGGTGACTCTCGAGGGCGTGCGCATGTCGCGCAAGCGCATGTTCTTCTCCAGCGCCAAGGCCGTTGCCGAATTGGGATATCGCTGGCGGCCGCCGCTCCAGGCTTTCGAGGATGCGCTTCGATGGTTTCGCGAGCGCGGCGCGCTACACTGAGCCCTCGCCGGAGTCTGCGCCGAGCGCGCGCCGGCCTTCGACTGCCTGCCATATGAGCAATATGGGCACGCTGACCGCGATGTCGCGCGCCCTCTTGATCAAGGACACTGCAAGCCCGATGTCCGCCCCGACGCCGAACAAAGGCGCGAGCATTGCGTAGGCGGCTTCCTGCACCCCGAGCGCGTTCGGGACGAAAACCGCGGCGCTGCGCGTTGCGCAAATCAGGCTTTCGATGGCCATCACCGAGGCGAAGTTGACGCGCGCGCCCATCAGGCGAAAGGCGATGAAGGTCCCGACTGCGCCGGCGATCCATCCGGCGAGATGCAGCGCCGCGGAGATTCCGACGCGCACGCGGGAGCCGTAGATCGAATCCAGCGAGTCGCCCACGGCGGCGGCGGTCGCAACGGCGCGGGGCAACATGCGCGCGGCGAGATTCAGGGTCAAGCCATGACCATGGCGCTGCAAAGCGAGAAATACCATGCCGGCGACCGCCGCCAGCACCAACCCGACGACGAATATTCTCGTCAGCGGCGCCGCGGCGGAGGATTGCGGGCCTGCGCTCATGACCAGGAGGCCGATGGCGATGTAGGCGATCTGTGCCAGCAATTCGGTGGTGACGTCGACGATCATCGAGCCGAAGGCGAGTGGCGGCGAAACGCCGTGCACGATCGCGGCGCGCGCACCGAGCACGATGCCGCCCAGCTGCGAAAAGGGCAGCACGTCGGTGGCCGAGTCCCGAACCATCCGCGCCCAGACCAAGGCCTTCAAATTCGCGAAGGACGAGTGCGGCAGCAGTACGGTCCAAGCGGCGCCGAGCAGCGGGAACAGAGCCAAGGCGCACAGGCCGAGGATTGCGAAACCGCCCCATCCGACGGCGACGGCGGCCGAGAACACGGCGCCCAAGCCGACATAGGCGACGAAGTAAATGGCGAGAGCCAGCCCCAGAGCCGCGACGATGACGATGCGGATTTTCACGCGTCGCGATCGGGCTTAAGAGCCGGCCGGAGTATTCCCGGTGCCGCGCTTTGGACGCATGAAGCGGCGCGCAAACGCGGCCAGCGCGGGAACGGCGAAGGGCCGCAGCAGACGCCGATCGTAAAGACCCATGCGCCGCTCATTCTCGGTGAGGCACAGGTCGATCAGCTGGGCGACGTTGATGTCGTCGCCGACCGACTTCGCCCCGGTCACGGTGAAATTATTGTCCTGTACGCCGCTTCCCACATTTCTGGCGATGCCGATGCGCTCCCAGATCAGGAACAACCATACCGACAGCACCTTCAGTTCAAAGAAGGGCCGCCGCCACAGGGGCATGGTGCGGCGATGCCATGCAGCCCAGTTGACGAAGAAAAGAATGTGCCGCGCCTCTTCCTGGATGACCGGCTCGAAAGTATCGACGAGCGCTTCCGGAAAGAATCCCGAGCGCTTGGCCGACTGAAAAAGACCGAATGCGAAGAAGCTGTCGATGCACTCGCTGTAGCCGGTCACCATGAAGGCCCACTCCGGATCGCCCCGCACGACGTATTCCGGTTCGGGGGCGAGCGCAATGCCATAGGCCGCGACCAGATTGGAGAGCACGTGTTTGTGGCGGCCCTCCTCGAAGGCGTTGAGCTCGATCGCCTTGCGCAGCAGCGGATCCGGTGCGGTCGCGGCGTAGGTGGCGACGTTCAGCCGGGCGCGCCCCTCGGTCTGCACGGCGATATCCCAGATGGGCAGGCTGACCAATCGATCGCGCGCTGAAGCGTCGAGCTCGGGCCAATCGATCACCGCCGGTTTGTAGGGATTGAAAGTGTCCAGCAAGGTCCGGCAGAACAAATCCTTGTGCGCATCCGACCCTAGGCGAACGGGTCCTTCGGTGAGCGCCGACACGGTCTCGCTCACGGCGTCCAACCGCCGGCGGGCATGGCTGCGTGAGACGCATCCGCGCACACCGTCGATTGAGGATCGAGAAAATCACCGAATCCGCCGAGCCGCAGTTCGGAGTCGCGGCACGCCGCCGCTACGCCTGCGGCCATGAGTGCGTCTAACTCTTCGCGATAGCGATACCCGGAGGCCGATCCGGCGAACGGGCCGGTGGCGGGATGAAGGTATATCTCGCTCAGACCGTCGGGCAGATGGCGGATGAGTCCGGCCAGGCGAGCTTCGGTCATTTGACCGGACCACTGCAGCCCGAAAGTGCGATCGGGCGCGAGGAGTCCGGCCCTGGTCGCGCGCCGGCGCAGCAGCAGTGCAAAGGGCGTCGTGAGCAGGGCGGGCCTTCCGGAGGTCTGCGGCTCGATCGCCCGCAGCACACGGGCGGGTTCGAGCGGTATGCGGGTGGCGCGCAGGCCGAAGCGGGCGCCGATTGCCGCCATCAATCGTCCGACCACGGGATGGAGGTGGAAATGCTTGTGCGCGTTGCAATGATCGAGAGTGAGGCCGGTGGCGCGAAAGGCCTCGAACTGCGCCGTGATTTCTGCGGCGAGCTCGAGCCGCGCCCGGCGGCTGAAGGAGATGTGGGCCCCGAGAGCCGCCATGTCCGAACGGAAGGCGCCGTTTCGATCGACGAGATGAGTGACAGCGGAGGCGGGAAGCACCGGCCGCCCCTCCACCAGTACGAGATGCAAGCCGACGCGCAAGCCGGGCATGCGCCGCGCGCGGGCGACCGCGTCCGCTGCCGCCGGCGCGCCGACCATCAAGCTCGCGGCGGTGAGAATGCCGCCGCGATGCGCCGCCTCGACGGCGTCGTTGACTTCGCGGGCGGCGCCGAAATCGTCCGCCGTGACGATCAATCGCTTCAAGCAGTGTCCTGCCGGGTCCGCAGGAAGCGGAAGAATTCGACACCCTCGCGCAAGCGGCGCTTCATCATCTCGGGACTCGCGATCATCTCGGCCACGATGGAGGCGATCTTGGACGGACGGAAATAGAACTTCTTGTAGAAGTCCTCGACCGAATTGAAGATCTCGCCGTGGCTGAGATGCGGATAGTTGAGCGGAGCTATCTGCGTGCCTTCCTGGGTCAGAAGATCGATCTCCTCGTTGTAGAGCCAGCCGTTTTCCTTGGCCTGCCGGTACAGGAACGTGCCGGGGTAGGGGGCCGCGAGCGAAACCTGAATCGTGTGGGGATTGATCTCCTTGGCGAAATCCAGGGTCTGCTGGATGGTCTCCCGGGTCTCGCCCGGCAGACCCAGGATGAAGGTGCCGTGGATGACGATGCCGAGCTCGTGACAATCCTTGGTGAAGCGGCGCGCGAAGTCCACCCGCATGCCCTTCTTGATGTTGATCAGGATCTGCTGATTGCCGGATTCATAGCCGACCAGAAGCAGCCGCAGGCCGTTGTCCTTCATGATCTCCAGCGTTCGGCGCGGGACGTTGGCCTTGGCGTTGCACGACCAGGTGACGCCGATCTTGCCCAGCTCCTTCGCCAACGCCTCGACGCGCGGGAGGTTGTCGGTCAACGTATCGTCGTCGAAGAAGAATTCCTTCACCTGAGGGAAGGCTTCCTTCGCCCATTTCATTTCCGCGACCACGTTCTCGACGGAGCGCACGCGATAACGGTGGCCTCCGACCGTCTGCGGCCACAGGCAGAAGGTGCAGCGGGATTTGCAGCCGCGTCCCGTGTAGAACGAGATGTACGGATGCTTCAAATAGCCGCCGAAGTATTTCTCGATGGTCAGATCGCGCTTGTACACCGGCGTCACCCAGGGAAGGGCGTCCATGTTCTCGAGAACCGTGCGGTCTTCGTTGTGGACGATGACTCCCTCGCGATTGCGGTAGGACAGTCCCTTGATATCGCTCCACGGCACCCCGTCGGCGACTTCCTTGATGGTGAAGTCGAATTCGTTGCGGGCGACGAAATCCACCGCGGTTCCGGCGATGAGGCTCTTCTCCGGTTCGACCGCGACCTTGGCGCCGATGAAGCCGATCTTGATGTCCGGCTTGATGGCCTTGATCATCTCGGCCGTCTTCACGTCCGATTTGAAGGACGGGGTGGAGGTGTGCATCACCACGAGGTCGCGGTTCCTGATCTCCGGAGCGATGTCCTCGAATTTCAGATCGTGCGGCGGTGCATCGATGAGCTTCGAGCCTTCGACCAGCGCCGCCGGCTGCGCGAGCCAGGTCGGATACCAGAAGGAGCGGACCTCGCGCTTCATTTGATAACGGGCGCCGGCGCCGCCGTCGAAGCCGTCGAATGAAGGAGGGTGTAGGAACAGAGTCTTCATGGTGTTAGTACCTCACGACTGACTCGACGGAACCGTCTCGAGTCACTTGAAAATGGTCGTCCCGCCAGTGAACGCGGCGGGTGACGAAACCCCAACCCCAAAGGGCGAAGCTGAGCGTGTCCCTGAGCGGAAGCACCAGCATGTGCGACAACGCCGTACCGGGCTTGCGCACGGCCAAATGTAGCATGACCCGCGCCGCCGCGGTGATCCCGAGCATGGCGAGCGCGGCCGCTGCGCCGGCGGCGAGCAGGCTGCCGAGCGCGGCCACCGGCACGCCGTAAGTGACGAAGGAGAGCGCATAGCCCATGGGTCGGACCGCGCGAATCGTGCGCAGCCATCGCAACTCGTGCCGCACGAGCTCGCCGAAATTGCGCTCATCGACGCAGGTCTCGACCACGACATCGGAGAGCACGGTGCGCAAACCCATCCGGCGCGTCAGCTCGCCCAATCGATAATCGTCGGCCAGTTGATTCGCTATCGACATGAACCCGCCGATGTCGGCCAGCACCTTGCGGCGCAAGGCAATGGTCGCGCCGAAAGCGAACGCCCGCGATCCGGACATGGCGGCGACGCGCACCGACGGCGTGAACCATTCATCGATGAAGAGACAGCCCAGCAGCGACCAGAGCCCGGGACGTTTCCAGCCGCGATACGTGCAAGTGACGATACCGACGGACGGATCCAGCAGCGGGGCGACGACTTTGGACAGATAGTCGCGCCCCACGCGCACGTCGCTGTCCGAGAGCACGAGGTAGTCGTGTTGCGCGAGGCACATCATGTTGATCAGATTGCTGACCTTGGGGCTGCTGCCATGCCGCCTGCGGTCGATCGCGAGCTGGATGTCGATGTGCGCAAACTCGCGTTGCAATCGGTGCACGACGGCGATGGCCGGATCGTCCGAATCGGACACGCCGAAAACCAACTGGAATCGCGGATAGTCTTGATCGCAGAACGAGCGCAGGCACTGATAGATCTCGTGTTCCGCGCCGCACAGCGGCTTCAACACCGTCACCGGCGGCGAATCCTCCGCTGCGCATGGACCCGGTGCAGCGGATCGCGAGGGCAGCCGCATCCGCACGGCGAGCAGCGCCGCTATGCTGTACATCATGGCGAGCGATGCAAGCGCGATGCCGAACCATATGAGCCCCGGATGAGCCGAGATCGTCACCAGGCACCCCGCGAAGAGACTGGCGCTGTCGTTTCGCCAGCGGCTATCATCCGTCCATGGGCATGAACGGCGCCGCACAAGCGCTTGAAAATAGGATTAGATGTCATGGATGAACTTCACGGCAGCCCGTGTGCTGCCACGGGCCATACTACAACAGATTCGGATTCCCTGATTCTGGTCGATGAGGCCGATCAAGGCGTCGGGCACCTGAGCAAAGTGCTGTGCCACGAGGGGCGCGGAATCCTGCATCGGGCGTTTTCATTGCTGATATTTAATGAAAACGGGGAACTTTTGATTCAGCAGCGCTCCACGCGCAAGCGTCTCTGGCCCCTGTTCTGGTCGAATAGCTGTTGCAGCCATCCGCGCCGCGCTGAAGCCATGGAGGAAGCGATCCATCGCCGCCTCCACGAGGAGCTGGGGATTCGGTGCCCGCTGCACTATCTCTTCAAGTTTCAATACCAGGCGCAATTCGACGAGACGGGCGCCGAGAACGAGCTCTGTTCGGTATTCATCGGGCGCTGTACCGATCCGGTCAAGAGCAATGCCGATGAGATTCATGCCTGGCGTTGGGTCGCTCCGGAGGCATTGCAGCGGGAAATGGCGGGGGGTGCGGGGAACTTCACCCCATGGTTCCAACTCGAATGGACACGTATTTGGCGGGATCACCGCCTCCAGGTGCTCGGATTGCAATCCGAATTGGGCTCCAGGGCCCCTCCCGCGGTAAGATAGCGTATGGCCATTCCACTGCTACAAATGTACAAGGTTGCGCGATACATCGCGGGTCGCAAGCTGCGCGGCGACAAGCGTTATCCGCTCGTGCTCATGCTGGAACCTCTGTTCCAATGCAATCTCGCCTGCGCCGGTTGCGGGAAAATCGACTATCCGAAGGAGATACTGCAAAAACGGGTCGGCGTCGAAGACGCATTGCGCGCGGTCGACGAATGCGGCGCGCCCATCGTGTCCATACCCGGCGGAGAGCCGCTGATCCACAAGGAAATGCCGCAGATCGTCGCCGGTATCGTCGCTCGCCGCAAATTCGTGTATCTGTGCACCAACGCGATCTTGCTCGCCAGGCACATCGACGAATATCAGCCTTCGCCCTACCTTACTTTCTCGATTCATCTGGACGGCAACCGGGAGCGTCACGACGAATCGGTGTGTCAGGAAGGAGTCTTCGACAAGGCCGTGGCGGCGATCGAGTTGGCCAAATCCAAGGGTTTCCGGGTCACCATCAATTGCACCCTGTTCAACGGCGAGGATCCGCAGGACGTGGCCGAATTCTTCGATACGGCGACGCGGCTCGGCGTGGAGGGCATCACCGTGTCGCCGGGTTACAGCTACCACCACGCGCCGAAACAGGATGTGTTTCTCGGGCGCAATGCCAGCAAGCAGCTGTTCCGCGCGATCTTCAGCCGGCGCAGCCGTCCGTCGGGACTCTCCTGGTCGTTCAATCATTCCGCGCTGTTCTTGGATTTTCTCGCCGGCAACCAGACCTACCAGTGCACGCCGTGGAGCAATCCGACGTACAACATATTCGGCTGGCAGCGGCCCTGCTACCTGTTGTCCGACGAAGGCTATGCGCCGACCTACCGTTCGCTCATCGACGACACGGAGTGGGACAAGTACGGCGTCGGCAAGAACCCGCGCTGCGACAACTGCATGGCGCACTGCGGCTTCGAGGGCACCGCTGTCAACGACGCGTTCAGCCATCCGCTCAAGGCCTTGAAGGTGTGGCTGCGCGGTCCCAAGGTATTCGGCCCGATGGCGCCCGATTTGCCGGTCAAGTACACCGCCGCCGTGCGCAGTCCGACCGTCGCCGAGATCCCGATCAGTGAGATCAAGCGCGCAAGCCGGGAGGGCGCGTGAGCCGGGAGTCCGACGCCGGTCCAAGCGCGTGAACGACGCCGCCGATCGGCGCCCGCTCGCGCAAGATGAGTGCTTGGCTTCGGATGCATTCGCCGCGCAGCTAGAATCCTGGCAACGGCGCATGGAAGACGCGCTGGCCGCGCGCCTGCCTCCGGCCGATCGTGTGCCGGCGCGGCTGCACGAGGCCATGCGTTACAGCGTCTTGGGTGGCGGCAAGCGCATCCGCCCGGCACTGCTGTTCGCCACTGCGCACGCCTTGGGGTTGTCGGAGGACCAGGTGGAGGCGGCGGCCTGCGCCATCGAACTCGTCCACGTGTACTCACTGGTACACGACGATTTGCCGGCGATGGACAATGACGATATGCGGCGCGGCCGGCCGACCTGCCATCGGGCCTACGATGAGGCGACCGCGCTGCTCGTGGGCGACGCGCTGCAGCCGCTGGCATTTCAGCTGCTCGCCTGCGATCCCAAGCTGCCCGCTTCGCCGGCCATTCGGCTGCGGCTGATCGACATGCTGGCCCACGCAATCGGCACCTTCGGCATGGCCGGGGGTCAAGCCATCGATCTGGCGGTCAAGGGCATGAAGCTCGACATCGGTCAGGTCGAAGACATGCATGCGCGAAAAACCGGGGCCGTGATTCGCGCCAGCGTCCTGATGGCCGCCGAGTGTGCGTTGCCGCTGCAAGAAGGCCTCTATGACGCCCTCTCGCGCTTTGCCACCACCGTCGGTCTGGCCTTTCAGATTCAAGACGATCTGCTCGACGTGATGGGCGATGCGTCGATGTTGGGCAAGGCCACCGGAGCGGACAGCGAGCGGGCAAAACCCACACATCCGGCCGTCATCGGCATTCCGGCCTCGCTGCAAAGAGTTCGAATTCTGCACAACCAGGCGATCAATGCGCTGTCGCCATTCGGCGACCGCGCGGATTTGTTGCGTTCGCTCGCGCACTGGCTGTTGTCGCGGCAGTATTGATACGCGGCACGCCGTGCGCAAGACGCGACTCCTGGCATGCCTCGTCGCCGGCATCGGGACCGCGCTCTCAGCCGCCGCAGGCGCCGCCGATTCGGCATTCGGCGTGCAGGTGCTCGATGCACCGCCGGACGTCGCCACTGTCGATGCCGTGACCACGGGCTCGCTCGATGAGCGATTCTCTGCCACCAGGAACGGCCGGCCGCGCGCCGGAGGCAATGCGTTTTGGTTGAAGCTCGGGTCCGTGAGCCCTGTCGAAGCGGACGGCATTGCGGTGGTGGTGATGCATGCAGGGCGGCAAACGCAGGCCCGGATCTACGCGGCGCGCGGCGGTGCGGCCGTCCCATTGCCGCAGGCCACGCAGCTGCCGGGATTTCGCGGAACGGAAGACACGGTGTTCACCCTCATCGAGGGCCTTGAGCTTGGCCAGCCGCTGTACGCGCGCATCGACGGCGCGGACGCGGAACCGTTGAGATTTTCCCGCTCCACTCTCGACCGTACGCTCGCGCGCGGCGCCGAGCATGCGCGGATGATCTCTCTGGCGTTCGGCGCGCTCATGGCGGTCGCGCTCGCGGCGCTTCTGATCTGGTTCGTGCTGGCGGAGCGGCTGTTCATCTTGTACGCGGCGTTGTTCTTCTTGCAGGCCCTGTATGTGGCCTATCTGTCCGGCCAGGGGTTCGACTGGCCCTTGCTCCTCGATGCGCGGCCGCTCGGCTCCTTTGCATGGAACGTTCCGGCCGGCTTGAGCGGCGCGACCGCCTGTTTGTTCACGCGCGAAATAGCGGACCTCAGGCATTTCTCCCCGCGGGTCTATGCGATGTTCGGCTGGTTCGCGCTCGCGTTCGTCTTAGTCACCATCGCGAATCTCGCGAAGCTCATCGGTCTCGGGATGTGGGTGACACCTCTCGGCAATCTCCTGTTCATCGCCGTCACCGTGTTCACCATGATCGCCGCATTCCTCGCCTGGCGGCGCGGAAATCGGGCCGCCGGCTGGTTCTTGATCGCATGGACCCTGCTCGAAGGCTTCACCATGACGGCGGCAGTGCGGTTCCTGTTCGTCCCCAACACGGACTCGAGCCCGCTGCTCTACTACTACGGTTTACCCCTGTCCATGGTGGCGGCGGCGATCCTGGTCGCCCTCGGCGTGGCCGACCGGCTGCGGGCTCAGCGCCTCGCCCTGACGGAGGCGGAGCGGCGGGCGCAGACCGATCCTTTGACCGGGGTATTGAATCGCCGTTCGCTCATCGAGCGGCTCGACGCCGCTTGCGTGCGGGCGCGGGCGCGCGGCCTGCCGATCTCGCTGCTATTCATCGATCTCGATCACTTCAAGCAAATCAACGACTCGTTCGGCCATCAGGCCGGGGACGCCTGCCTGCGCGCCATCATCGACCCCATTCACGCGGAATTGCGTCAATCGGATGTCATAGGCCGCTACGGCGGCGAAGAATTCGTGGTGATTCTTAGCAGCGCCGACGCCGCAGCGGCGATTCCCATCGCGCAACGCATCCTGGAACGCGTTGCCGCAGTGCACGTAGCCGGATTCGGTATGCCGATCCGGCTGACTTGCAGCATCGGCGTGGCCGCCAGCGATACGCTGGGCGTCTGGGGCGAGCATCTCATCGCACAGGCGGACGCGGCCGTGTATGTGGCCAAGCGGCAGGGCCGCAATCAGGTGCAGATGGCCGCGCCCGTGGCCGCGTAGGCCTTGCATCCGCGACGCCCGGCGTCGCACAATGGTGGGGCTCATCAATGGCGCGTTCTTGCCATTGGCTCGTGACGAATGTTCGCGGATGCGGTCTGGGCCCCCTTTGCCCCACCGCGGAAAATAAGACGACGCAGGAGGATGTACCGGTGCACCGCAGTGCGATCAGTCATTCGCGACTCATGCGTGAATCCACGGATCGGATCGAGAGTGCGCTGCGCAGCGACGATGAATATGAGCAGCGGATCGCACATCGCCTGGCGGAGAACTCGAAGACTTGGGAGCTGTGGGAAAACGAACATTCGGGTCTCATGCGCCATGTCGCCGATTACGGCTTCTTGCAAACGCAGGCGGCCGCCCTCAGACAGACCGCGCTGCGGCTGATCCACGGCAAGGCACTCTTCGAGTACCTGCGCCGCAATGAAATTCGCGGCGCCGAGCGCACGCGCATGCTTAGGTATTTCTACCCGACGCGCGGCTATCAGTACGCGGTCATTGCCGAGCACGGCAACTATGTGCGCAAAGCCTGCAGCTATTTGTGTGCGGCACAAGTCGGCACGGGATTGGTACATGATCCCGCCTTCCTCGATCCCATGCAGCAGTACGAGAGTCTGTATGCGGAGTACTTCGATCTGTACTGCGCCACGCTATTCCCCGCGGAAGGAGTCGTGTCCGCTTCCGAACGCTCGCTGCTGCCGCTGCTCAAGCACCAGCTCAATGCGTGGCGTTGGATCATTCTCC
>Ga0210398_10001723_pt1 | contig 22055 bp, 17 predicted proteins | sample IncBWC4OmetaG_FD_161047 | JGI IMG/M metagenome (GOLD analysis project Ga0210398, IMG submission 161047) | Forest soil microbial communities from Barre Woods Harvard Forest LTER site, Petersham, Massachusetts, United States - Inc-BW-C-4-O | ecosystem: Environmental > Terrestrial > Soil >...
AGAAATCTCGGCTGAAATACGAATCCATACGACCAGGTATGCGCTTTCTCGGGCGATAGATTCGGATTGCCGCCGCTTGAGGTAAAGAATTGATCGGCCGGATTCGCTGCAATATTACCGTATTGGCCGGGCTTCACTCCGGTCAGTGCGCACTGCGCGGCGCTCAGCGCTGGGGTCGGACCCGCGCAAGGATCGACGGTGCCGCCCGGAGTGACAGTCGGCGTCGTGAAGAGTTCGGCAATGTTCGGTGCGCGCACTGCTTGGGAGAAGCTGCCGCGAAAGCGAATGTCCGACACGGGAGCCCACTCGACACCGAACTTGTAAGTGTTGGTAGTGAAGCCCAAGGTGTATGAGGAGTAGCGGTAACCGCCGTTGATGGCCAGCTGATTGGCGAAGGGCACATCGTCCAAGATCGGCAGGTTGAATTCAGAGAAAATTTCCCCGACATGGAACCCGCCGGCAAGCGGAAAGTTGAATCCGTTGCTGCTGAGATCATCGATGGCCGCGATATCCGGTTGGAACGAAGATTTCTCTTGACGGTATTCCGAGCCGAAGTTGATTTGCATGCCGCTTTTCGCCGTCGGCAGCTGGACTCCATACTTGCCGAGGTCGCCGGTCAGGTTGGCCGACGCGACATACTCCTTGACCTCACCGTTGCTGATCAATGGGAGGTGCATGTAGTTAAGGGCCGCCTGGGTGACACCGCCCGGCGCCCAGACGTTCCAAGGAACACAGCTCGGGACCGTCGTGGTAACGGCATTCACCGCGCAAATCGGACCGGTCGGGCCTTGCACGACGTTGAGGGCATTGCCCTCGGCCGCGATATTCAGGTAGTTGTTGTTGGAGATGAACTGATCCGTAATTCCAACTTGGGCATAGACGTCGTATTTGAAGCCCTCAACGATGTCGCCTTTCACGCCGATGACCGTGCGAAAGTCATCGTTGGTGTAGTCAAACTGGCGGCCACCACCCTCGACGTTGCGGCGTAGCAGGTAGGCGGTCAAGATACCGCCCGCGGGCTGGCCCTGCTGGGCGAGGAGCGCCGGGTTGCAAATCACCGATCTTTCCTGCGCCGTCAGCAGCGGGTTGCCGGGCAGTCCGACTCCCACGGGTCCGCAGTTGATGGACCACACGCCGTTTGGGGGCGGAGCGCCGGCAAAGTCGCCGTCCGGTGCGAGCTGCTCGACTGTGTTGTTGTGCAGGAACGCGGTTTCAAAGTAGACCTCGGCATGGTCGTTGATGTCGTAATGCACGAACGCGCCGCCGGTGTATTTCTCGCTCGGCCTTATTTGGTAATTGAGTGGGCCGTAGTTATAGAGGTCGGCGGGGGTTAGGGGCCGCAGGATTCCGGTCTTCGGGTCAACCGTGTCCGTCAGGATGTTGCCCGTAGAATTGTAGGCGAGGAACGCGCCGCTCGCGTTGGTTTCCGAACCACCGCAGACCGGTCTCGAGCCGGCAGGTCCCGCAGTCAGCGTGCAGGCGCTGTAGTCGAACTTCGACTGCAGAACCGCGGCCTGGGTCGCGTAAGTCGCATAGACTGTTGCATTGCCCTTGCCATCGGCGAAGTTGGAGCCGGCCGTGAAAGCGAGGTTCTTGTTGAATCCCGTGTTCACTTCGCTCGGCGGCGTCACATCGCCCTGCGCGGACTCGATGCCCGAATAAAGTGACTCGTGGTTGCTGTGCTGGTACATGCCATAGCCGACGTCGATCTTTACACCCTCGTAATGGGTGTTCATGATGAAGTTGACGACGCCCGCCACCGCGTCTGCGCCATAAGTCGAGGAGGCACCGCCGGTGAGAACTTCGACTCTCTCGACCAATTCAATCGGAACCTGGTCCAAGTCGGCATAATTGCGGCCGTCCGGTGCGCCAGGTGCGAGGCGTCGTCCGTCCATCAACACCAAGGTGCGCGGGGCTCCGAGGTCATGCAAATTGATCGTCGCCGTGCCGTCCGCGCCATTGGACATGGCGCTGTTCTGTGCCGCGTAAACCGACGGCAGTGAGTTGAGCACGTCCTCGATGCGCGTTGCGCCGGTCTGCGCGATGTCGGTCGCGGTGACTGTTGTGACCGGGCTGATAGACACCAGATTTAGCGACTGGATGCGCGATCCAGTGACCACCACTTCCTGGAGCTCGGTGGTATCGGCTGCGACTGTGGCCGGTGTAGTCTGAGATAAAGCTACCGGCACGACGGCCGTGGCTGCGGCTGCGCCAAGCACGGCACGCACTGCATGCTGCAATATGCGATTCTTCCCCATAGATTTGCTCCCTAGCGTCTGTGTACTAACGCGGTTTAGTTGCTCTGCCGGCACGCGCAAAGAATTGTGTTTGGCATTCCCTAAAGAACTTAGGGCGGAGCTTAGGTGAGATGATTCACGACGAAGTTAGAAATGTGATTAAAGCCGCCGGCGCGGTGACAGGACCATCCGACGTGGGGATGATCATGGAGCGCGATGGTCCAAACTCTCCCATCCTAAAGTTGGAAGATTGTTTCCCTGCAACAGAACGCGGCGAGAGGTCGGACCGGCGTCGATGCATTTTTGCAACGTGATGGCAGGCTGCCGTCACCGGCCCCAAACAAAGGGTCCTATGCCGTCCCAATGCTCGATTGAGATGCTCGATTGAGGCGGGCCGCCTCGTCGAATACTTCTTCGTCCCTCGTATAGACTGATTCGTCCCTGGATCCGCTAAAGGTCAAAGAGCGAGGCAGCTCAACAAACGGTATTCTAGATCATGGTCGCCAACATCAAATCCGGGTTTTCTCTGCCGTCCTCAGCGATAATCCCGTCGTCTTCTTCGACGGTCAAAAGAGCCGCGCGAACTCAACTCCCGCGAGTGTCGCTCAACGTTCTATTGTTGCTCACGGCAGCCTTCTGGCTGTTCGTAACGCTCACCGACGTTTTGTACGGCTATGGCATGCAGATCAACGCCGCCAAACGCTTCAAGGTCGTGCTATTTGTTGTCTGGTATGAAGATGCTCTGCAACACCTCTTGCTTTTCCCAATACTGTTGGGCTGCTTTGCTGCCTCCTTGCGGACGGGATGGGCACCGGTACCCCGTTTGCTTGTGCAGATTCTTCTGGGTGTGATATTCGCCGCGCTTTCCTACTATGCCCAGGAGTTGTCTGAGAAGTTTCTTTGGGGAGCGTTGATGCCGAGAGACGCGGGTGGCCTTTGGGTCGCCAGCTTCGTTACGTATTTTATGACCTATAGCTTCGGCGTCTTGCTGGTCACGGCGTTCGCCTACTATCAGCGCTTCCGGGACGCGGAGGTACGGAATTCGACCCTTGAGCAAGGATGGGCTAATGCACGTCTCGCGGCGCTGCGCATGCAGCTCTCGCCCCATACACTCTTCAACCTTCTTCACACCATCCGTGGGCACATCAACAAAGAACCGCAGGTGGCAAGAGCCATGGTGGTGCAGCTTGCCGACCTCCTGCGTCGTCTGCTCAGCGCAAGCCAACGCGAGTTTGCATCACTACCGGAAGAGTTGACCTTTGTTCGCCTCTATCTCGAGCTTCAACAGCAGCGCTTTGCGGAGCGCCTGAATATTGTGCTGCCGGCGGTCGAAAATCATTCGGACCTGTGGGTTCCCAGTTTGATATTGCAGCCGCTGGTGGAAAATGCAGTCATTCACGGGCTTGCCGGCCACGAAGCAGCCGTGCGGGTGCGAGTCGAGGTGCAGATCGACGATGAATCGGTCATTTTGCGCGTGGTCAACACGATTGCCAAAGAATGCACAGCAGGTCCCGCCGGCATCGGTCTGAATAATGTTCGCGAACGCCTCGAGGTGCAATTCGGAGCGGATGCATCATTCACTGCAGGACCAACCGGCTTCGAAGAATGGACCGCGGAAATCACTATTCCGACGCTGCGAGAGCTCTCTGCACGGCCGAGCGTCGTCAATCTCTCGGGGTCTTGATGGATGTCATGATCGTCGACGATGAGCGCGTGGCGCGCCAGACTGTGCGGGAATGCTGCGAGGCGGAACCGGATCTTGCAGTCATCGGCGAATACGCCAATGCTGATACTGCGCTCGCCGCCATCCGCCGTCGTGCTCCGCATTTATTATTCTTAGACGTGCAGCTCGGCGCCACCTCCGGGATTGATCTGGCGCGGGTGCTCGCGCCGCCCGCTTTGCCGCTGATTGTATTCGTGACGGCCTACGATCACTATGCACGAGAAGCGTTCGAGGTCAGTGCGGTTGACTATCTTGTAAAGCCGTTTGACGAGCAGCGCTTTCGCGCCATGCTCGTACGTGTTCGACAACGCTGCACCGCGCAGAGCTTGTCCGAGCGCGAAACCATATTGGCTACTTTGATATCGCAACTCGAGCGGGCTGCGCGAACGATCCAAGAGGCGCGTCCCCGCCTGCTCGCAGAGGCAGGCGGGCATCATCACATGATCGACGTCGCGCAAATCGAAGCGCTTGAAGCGGATCGTAATTATGTGACTCTGCGCGTCGACAACAAAACCTTTCACGCCCGGACAACCCTGCAGCAGGCCGCGGATGCAATGCGCTCGCAACCGATGCTGCGTATCAGCCGTTCTTGCATAGTGAACATCAACCATGTGTGCGAAGTGAACCGCACGTTGCGTGGCGACTTTGTCCTCCAGCTCAGGGGTGGTACGACGGCCGCAAGCAGTCAAGGCTACCGCGACAAAGTGCGTGCGCACCTTGAGAAGCTGACGTTCGGCAGGAATTGACCGCCATTACCGAACAAATCGTTGATGCCTGGCATGCGCCAGCTTTAGATGGCGTAATCGCTTTATATCGTCAGCCCCCGATTGCCCGAATTTAGCGTGCCACGAATAGATCGCCGTCTCACTGATGTGATACTTCGTCGCGACCTCACCGATGGAAGTCATCCGCGCTTCGCGCAGAATCTCTGCTATTTGCCTTTCCGTATACTTAATCGGTTTCGTCATGGCAAGGCAGTCTCAGCCACAGCTCACAAGGTCTCGCACTCGAGAACGAGCGCAGCGGACTCATTTGCAGGCGGCGATTAGTGGGTGGCCTGTTGGACTTGTCCTCTCGAGGAACGCGTTTCATTGACTGTCCACGTTACTGTACGGGTGCGGATCGAGCCGGCAAGAGAGCTCCCGCGCAAATGCGGAATACGCCAGAATATTTTGTTGCCGCGACGTACAAGGTGGCCCCTGACATGATGAAGCCTGCGTGGGCGCCAGCCCATTTTATCGCCGTCGTCGTCGATGAAACGATGGGGGGCCAGTACGGGAGAGTGCACTTCGACATGATCAAGAAGGGCCATTTTCCCAGCCCTTGCTCTTGAGCGATTCAGCCGCGCGAAGCTCTGCGGGCGGTGCGATACCCCGGAGCGGATGCCGAGGAGCAGTAGAAATGCCAACAGGACAGGTATGTCGGCGGCAATCGTACTGAGCGCATGACGCGTAATTGCTTGTTTCGACGTCGCAGAACAGCGCGCTTGTTGGTAATAAGCATCCCAGCTGCGCTCGTAGCGAAAGCGTATGCACTGACGCAGCAAATCACCGTTGTCGCCGTCCGTTACACACACGGTGGAACGATGTTCATCGTCCATCGGGTGAGGGTCCTCGCCCGCTGGAGTGTCGAAATCAAAGTAAGCTTCCATGCTGCTTGCCAGAACATCCGCTGCGGTTTCCTTATCGCTCCAAAACGTGCGGACCACCCCGCGGCGCCCGTCAGTCGAGGATTGGATAAAGGCACCACGGCGACCTGATCGAGCCGTATCCGCCGCGTCTATGTCAAAGCCGTACCGCTCGAGCTCGGTCCTCCACGGCGCCTCACACCACTCCACCCATACGGTCTCAGCGGGCACGTGCAGCAAGTCCGCGCATGCCACGGTACGCGAGCCTTTCGAATAGGCGAGCGCGGTACACAGTCGCGTCAGCTCGTCGCTGAGAACATAGCGGATAGGACACTGTGCAACGCGGTTGGCAAATTCGGCCGCGCCGTTTAGATGACTCAAAATGCCGCTGGCCGTATTCTTAACAATGAACGGTGCGCGACACTGTGCAAGACGATCCACTAGCATCATTTGATGAAAGCTAGCAGGCACGTGGCGCGATGTTGGCTATTATGGGACGAAGTTCACTCCGGCGGGGAGCAAACCCAATTCTCCGGGGATCAGATCGTCGATCGTGCGGTCGTCACGCCGCGATTTGAACGAACCAAGCTGCCGCGGTCCACTGACACTGAACGTTAATTTTCACCGGAGCGTTTTAAACCGCATCGTTCTTTCCGCCTCGATAAGGGCGCCAGCGGTATGACATCGAGTATGGCGTCACGATACGATGAACTCGATTGAATGCAGGCCCCGGAAGTTAAAGTGAATGCAAAGGTTCCATGATCTGCGACTTGCGCATAGGCAACCGCTCGCACATTCAAGAGAAGAGAGCGTTCAATGCGCATAAATCCCCGGTCGGCTAAGTACGCCGCCAAGCGCTTGATAGAATCTCGCCGAATGTAGTCGCAAGCGCCGCTGCGGATGGTCACGTAGTTGCCGTGGGCTTCAATGTAATCTATTTTTTCCACTTCCAGCGGGTATAAACGATGTTGCCGCTCACCCACCAAGAATCGCGGATTATTGTGCGACCACAGGGGCACCGGAGAAGCGCCGGACGGCTGCAGTGGCGGAAAAGGGGATGCGCCTGCGCGCGATGAGTGGCGCCGATGCTGAACCCGCTCGAGCGACTGACCGAGTCGTGCGGCGTCGACTGGTTTGAGCAGATAGTCGAGCGCACCGGCGGCCAATGCCGCCGCGGCGTTGTCTGAGCCGCCAGTGACGATAATACTCACCGGCTCACTGTGCCAATGCGCGGCGCTGAGCAGGTCAAATCCGGACATGTCGGGTAACTCCACGTCTACAAGCATCACGTCCGGACATAATTCGTCTGCCGCGCGAAGCGCAGCGACCCCAGATTGCGCCTCGCCGACGACTTGCACATCATCGCGTTGCTCGCACAATTCGACCAGAGAGGTACGCTCCGTGCGTTCATTCTCTACGATAAGAACTTTCAGCGTCATAGAAACCCGATGAATTGGTAGCTAGCGCAGGGGCGGAAACTCTTGCACTCATGAAAACCCATTTGCAGACCGAGATCTATAGGTAGGTTTCGTTGGTCCCCGGTATCAGCCACTTCGTCCCGCAAGTTGCAATAATTATTGCGGGCGGGGGGCAGCGAGCAGCGAAGTTGGGTTGGCGTCTGTGCGGATGCCGGTTAAATCGAGTCAAGGTCTGGCTCTACGGCACCGTACCCAACCTTCCCTGTCAGGATGTTCGAGCTAGGGCGAGCGTCGTCTATCGACGATTTCCTTGATTTTGCGCTCCTCCCACTCCGATCCCAAAAAGCCGCCAAGTCCGAACACCGAGAGCCCGTGCGCAGCTAGGCCGATACCCCAGCCGAGCAGCGGATAGAAGAACCAGATATGGTCCCGGGATGTCAGCAAATTGATGCTAATCAGCAAGGCGTTCACGAGCACGTACACGGTTGCGTGGACGTAGAAACCCTTTATTTGCCCGACCCGCCTCTTTGCGCGGTGGTAGATCTCCTTATCATCCATCACTTCCTCCCGAGATATAGGCGTTCCAGCAGTTCGTTGCCTAGGTTACCCCTGCGCGCCGCGATAGTCGCTCAAATTCTCGCGCGTTCTCCGTCTGGCCGGGCCGTCCGGCGCACGTCGGCCTCCGCGCGCTCGCGAAAGCCAGTTAAATGCGCGAAAATCTCGATCTGAAGCCATGGATTTAGAAGCCCACGCCACGTGACCTGCAATTCGGAGATTCTAATCGTCCGGCGCCGATGGAATGATCCGCATTCGGCGAAGGTGCCGCTGGCGGCGCTGCGCGAACTCGTCATCAAGAACGACCCGGGCGGGGTCTGCACTCCCATTCCGAGACCATTCCCCTACGCCCGAGTGTGGTGCGATCAACTGATTGACGGCCGCGCGATTCACGCCTGCGATCCCTCGACCGCACCCCACGAACTTCAACTCTGCGTGATAGAAACCGACAACTGCGCCGAGCTCAACGCTCGAGTGCGTGCGATGATGCGTCGTTAGCGGGAAAAACCGCGTCTGCTCGAGCCACCTTCTCCAGGCGCGCCGATCTGCTCGGCCAAAAAGGTGTAATTCGCCGTCGTGCCGGCAGGCACTTTCTGCAAGGCATCCCATACACTGATAGACCCGCGACTGCGGCACAGCGCCAGAGCAGGATCAGTTCAATTCAAAGCGTTCGCCTACCAACTCTTCGCTCTTCTGCCAAAGCGCCTGTGCGCGTTGCGGATCGAGGGCATAAGGTCGCACGCCGCTGAACACGCCCGGCACTGAGACGACCTCGGCGACGTGGCAGTCTTCGCAATAGCGACCGCCGATTGCTTCCGCGTCCGCGACGCAGGCAGCCCAGATAGATGTCGCTGCGCCTTGCGGAATCCTTTTGTAGCTAAACGGCGCTGCGCCCTTGGGCTGGCCGGCATTGATCGTCGCGATCAGTCTCTCCCTCACCTCAGGAGTCATATGTCGACCCAGCTCGGTTTGAATTCCCCCCGGGTGCACCGCCGTCGCCCGCACGCCACGTGTTTTGTGCCGCCGATCGAATTCGACCGCAAACAGTACATTGGCGGTCTTGGAGCGGCCGTAAGCGATGAACTCCTCGTAACGCGAGTGCTCAAAATTCGGATCTTCGAGATTGACGTCCGCAAGTCGGTGACCCGCGGAAGAGAGGTTCACCAAGCGCGAACCGGCCTTGAGCAGGGTAGCGATGCGGTTCACCAGAACAAAGTGTCCGAGGTGATTGGTCCCAAACTGCGTCTCGAAGCCGTCGGCCGTGGTGCCCTTGGGGCACGCCATGACCCCGGCGTTGGCAATGATCACATCGAAAGGCTTGCCCGCGGCGAGTAAACCGTCGGCGCAGCGGCGCACACTGTCGAGAGATGCCAGGTCGAGTTGGACCAAATCAAGAGAACCGCCGCTCGCCGCTTGCACTCGGACTTGCTCGGTCGCGGCTTGCGCCTTAGAGAGATCGCGCGCCGCTCCGATAACTTGCGCCCCGTGCGCCGCCAATGCGCGTGCGGTCTCGACACCGAGTCCCGCGGAAACGCCAGTGACGAACACCCGCTTTCCGCTCAAATTGATGCCTCGCAACACCTCTTCTGTCGTCGAAGTAGCTCCAAAGGGATGGGTCATGGAAAAATCCTCGCTGTTCTACGCACCGCCCTACCGCAGCGCCGTGCAAACATGGTCTAATGGGAAGTGGAGGTTACCTCCGCTTACGGGTTAATATACGGAGGTATCCTCCGTTTTGCAAGTGTTGTTTCGGGAGCAAGGCGATAAGCGTGAAAAGAAAGCCGGCCGCGCAGGCGCGCAAACCCCGCGCGGACAGTGCCCGGAATCGGCAACTACTGATCGACGCCGCCAAGGAGGGTTTCTCGGAAATCGGGCTGAGCGTGAGCCTCGAAGAAATCGCGCGCCGCGCCGGCGTCGGCATTGGTACTCTTTATCGGCATTTCCCAACCAGAGAGGCGATTGTGGAAGCGGTTTACCGACGCGAAGTCGAGCAGCTGGCCCAAGCCGTGCCGCAGTTACTCGAGACCTGGCCGGCGGTGGATGCCTTGCACAAGTGGATGCACCTGTTCGTCGACTATATCGCCACCAAGCGCCTGATTGCGCCGTCGCTCGGCGCCGCGGCAGGCCGCACCTCCCCGCTGCATGCAACCTCTGCCGAACTGATCACACGCGCAATAACCACGCTGGTGAAGCGGGCCGTCGCCGGCGGCGATGTGCGCAAGGATATCGATCCCTCTGACCTGCTGCGCGCGATGGTCGGCGTGAGTTACGGAAATCCCGACGCGGGCTGGCAAGCGAGCGCGCGGCGACTCGTCGACATTCTGATGGATGGGCTGCGGCGAAAGCGGTGACGGATTCTATTTGGGCACGAAATCCTTCGGCTTTTCCGAGCCGCTGCCAAACAGAAATTTCTCCATTTCCGCCACCAAGAATGCCCGCGCCTTGGGTTCTATCGGCGTCAGACGATTCTCGTTGATCAGCATGGTTTGATGCGCAACCCATTGCGCCCAGGCTTCCTTGGAGATGTTGCTGTAAATTCGTTTGCCGAGTTCCCCGGGATACGGCAGGTAGTCGAGGCCTTCTGCCTCGCGTTTTAAAAATGAACATTGAACCTTGCGTGCCATGACGCCAATCTTAACCTATACGGTTCCGGCGCGCAGACGCTGCAACAGCTCCAGTATGGGCTGAGGCAGCCCGACCCGAGGCGGCGCTTCGAGTCGATACCAAAGACGATCGTCAGCGTCGAGCACCGCGAGCTTCTGCCGGCCTCGCACCAATAGTGGTTTCAGCCGCAAATCAAAGTGTGTAAACGCATGATCGATCGGCGCCAGCGTCTCCGCTTCGTTCGCTTCACCGAACTCTCTGGCACACCACGCCAATGCGTCGCGCTCGTTCGCAAATTGCGGTGGTGACCAAAGACCTCCCCACAGACCCGACGCGGGTCGCCGCTGCAACAATACCGCGGTGTAACCATTGCCGCCGGTTTGCGCAATCAGCAACGTCGCCTCGCGCGAGGGGCGATGTCGCTTCAATTTTTTGCCCGGCAATTCCATCTGACGCCCTTCGAGCGCGGCGACGCAATGCGCGCGCAGGGGGCACTCGGTGCATGCCGGTCGCGCACGAGTGCAGACTGTCGCGCCCAAATCCATGACGCCTTGAGTGTACGCAGCGACATCACGTTCGGGGGTACAGGCATCGGCCTGCCGCCACAGCGCGGCGAGGGTTGTCTTGGAGCTGGGGTCCCCGGCAATCCCGAATACGCGGGCCAGCAGGCGCTTGGCGTTACCATCGAGAATCGGATAACGTTGACCGCGCGACAGCGCAAGAATGGCTCCCGCCGTCGAACGACCGATGCCGGGCAGCGCCATCACTTCTTCCAAGCCGGTCGGAAAATCCCCGCCGTGTCGCGTCATCAGGGTCTTCGCGCAGGCCTGCAAGTTGCGGGCGCGCGCGTAATAACCCAATCCCGTCCAAAGATGCAGCACCTCGTCGAGCGGCGCCGATGCCAGCGCGTCGATACCCGGGAAACGCGCCATGAAACGCGCGTAGTACGGGATCACCGTCGTCACCTGGGTCTGCTGCAGCATCACTTCGGAAACCCACACGCGATAAGGTGTTGGATCGATTTGCCACGGCAACGTGTGCCGACCGTGCAGGCTGAACCACTTAAGCAGCCGCTGCGCGAACGGTTCAGCCCCCCAACTCATTTGGTGAAGAGGCCCTGCAGACCATTTTTTTTCAGAATGTCCTGAAGCTTTTGTTTCAGCTGATCCTTGGCGAGCCCTTCGAGGTCCGGCCTGACTGTGGGATTGGCATAGGTGCCGGTGACCTTGAGCGGGATATCGGTATTTCTGGCCGGTGCGGTCACGACGCTCGCGAGTAGCTTGAATTCAATGCCCTTGGTCGCCAGGTTCGCGCTCCCCTGCCCCGCCACCTTGACCACCCGCGAGGCGATGGTCAGATCGTGCGTTTCGGCCACGCCGTCGGTGATCTGCGAGGACAGCCTGAAGGTCTGAAACGGCGTACGGCCGGTGTTGCCACGCGGAGGCGCGGATGACTTATCGATCAAGGCTTGCGCGACGCTGAGTTCATACCCCACATCGATACCCTCGAGCGCACCGTCCGCCAGATCCGCATCCAAGTGTCCGGTCAGCGTTTTCAAGAACGCCTCGCCGTCGGCACCGCGTGCGGTGGCTTTCAGATTGAGCGTGGCACGTCCGGACAAGCGCCCTTTCCCCGCGCTGTTCGCCAACAAACGCACCATGTCGATCCCCGTCATCTGCTCGTTGACACTCAAGAGGGGTGTCGCAGCGCGATTGTCCAAGGTGATATCGCCGGACAGGTGGCCTCCGTCAACCTGCGCGTCGATCGGGGAGAGATGCAGGACCTTGTCCTTGTCAGCAACCGTGACGCGCACGTTGGACAGATCCAGGCGCGCAATCTTCGCGGTCTTGATGATCAGGGTGCCGCTCGCCTCCCAAGCCGTCTCGGGTTTGGCCGAGGCGACAACGGATTCAGATGCCGGCGCGAGCGCCCCGCCTTGCGGAGCGCGATAACGATCGAGATCGATCTGGTCGATGTCCAGATCGAATTGCAAGGCCTGCGGATCGCCCGCGAGAAGTTTTAGATTTCCTTGAATTTGCGTGTCATCCAAACGCAGTTGTAGGCGAGTCAACCCCAAAGCCTTCGAGGCGTAGGTGAAATCCGTGGTCGCGGACAGCCGCGATAACACCTTCGGGTCGCGCGTCTTGGGTAAAGAGAATCCCAGCCGCGGTTCAATCTCCCGCAGCACCACCGGCGCCAAGCTCGCCGAGCCGGCCACGCTCAAATCGTCGAGGATTTTTGTGGCCTGAGCACTGCCCGTGAAGTGCGCGCCCGAATAGCTCAAGTTGAAAGCCGGTACCGCAATCGTCTGGTCCAGCACGTTGAGGTCAATTTCCGGCGCGGCCAGGTCCCAATGTGCCGGACTGCCGTCACCCGGACGGGCGAGCGTGCCGCTGACATTGACGGCGCTGAAGCGAAGCGGTTTCTGCGCCGCCTCCTGGCTCAAGTCAAACTTGGCATTCAGCGCCAGCTGCTCGCCGCCGGGAGCGCGGCTGGCGTCGAATGTCAGGTTGACGGGGATGTGTCGATCCGAGGCGAGTGAGCCCGTTTGCAGATTGAACTTCTCGATGCTGATCCCTTCCTCGGTCACACGGCCGTTGACGACGCTGATATTGGCGAGCGACTCCAAGGAGTCAGCGCCATCCGTGTGATCCAGGTCTAATTTTGTCTGCGGCCGCTCAGGCTCGTCCTGCCAATTGCCTCGACCGGCCGCATTCTTGCGCAAGCGCAAGTCCAGTCCCTCGACTTCGATGTCGGCGACTTCGAGGTGTTTCTCAAGCAGCGGCAGGAGCTTCACGCGCACCCGTGCATGGGTGAAGGAAAGGAACGGCTCATCGCCGAAGCCCGGGGGATTGCCGAGACTGGCGGGTCCTAACTCCAGCGCCACCCAGGGAAGCACCGAGAGCTTGATATCGCCGCGCAGCTGCAGTTCTCGTCCGGTGGACTGTTTGACGGCCGCGGCAATCTTGGTCTTGTAGGCGTTGGGGTTCACGAGCAGCCACACGCCGAGGAGCACGGCGCCGAGCAGCGCCACGATTCCCACGGCCAAAATGCCTAAAAACTTGAGGTTTCGCATGCCTTTCACTCGGGATTGAGAGGTCGATCATAGCTCAAGCGCTGAACCTAACCGCCGATACCCTTAAGATGATGGGCCAAGGGCCCACCCGGGTACGGAAACCGCATGCGAAGCTGGTCGACTCAGAACAAATTACTCAACAAATTGCGCCGTCGCACCGACACGCAGGAGCCCGCGGCTCCGGCAAGCGCGCTCGTGCGCGATGGCTCGCAACCCGCGGAGGCGGACTCCCCGGCCCGCCGCTCGGCCGAGTTTTTGGAGTTCGCGCAATCCGCGGGCGGCTTCGGCGTGTTCGAACTGAACCTGGTGACGGGCATCATCAAGGGAACGTCGCTGTTCTTCGAACTCATCGGCCTGGAATGCCGCGACATGTCCCTGACGCGCGAGGAGTGGCTGGCCTCCATCCACCCGCAAGATCTCGAGGGGGTCGTACACGCTTTGAGCGATGCGGTCGCCACGGGCAGCGGCTATGAAACGGAATACCGCACGCTGACCGCGAGCGGCGAGATTCGCTGGCTCGCCGGCCGCGGCCAGGTGCTGCTGGGGGGCGAGGGCCACGACTCGCGCGCCATCGGCACCATTACCGACATCACCGAACGCAAGGAGTTGGAAGACAAGCTTCACTATGCGACCGAGTCGCTGAACATCGCTCAGACCGCGGCCGGCGTCGCCACTTTCGATTTCGACTTTCGCCGTAACACTCGGATCTGCTCCGACAACTTCCGCGAGCTGTTGGGCATTCCGGCCGCCACCTCGCTCGAGGATCTGAATCGGACCTTGTCCCGTGTTCATCCGGACGACTTTGCACGCGTGCGCAGCGCGCCCTTGGAGACCACGCCCGCGGAACCTTACTATCGCTGCGAATATCGGGTGCTGCTCGACAGCGGCGTGGAGCGCTGGCTCGGTGAAAAGGCCAAAGTCTCGCGCGGCGCGACGGGCGACGTTGAGCGCATCACCGGCGCACTGATTGACATCAGCGACTTGAAGCGCACCAAGGCGGCGCTGGGCTCGGTGGAAATTCGCCTGGAACGGGCCCTGCGCGGCACGCAGGATGGTCTGTGGGAAATCGATCTGCTGACCAACGTCTCCTGGTACGGACTACGCTTCGGCGAACTCTTGGGCTACAGCGTCGAGGAATTAGGTTCCTCGCACGAGCAGTTCGCCACCTTGATTCATCCGGAAGACCGGGAACGCGTTGCATTGGCGCTCGACAATCACCTCGAGCATCGCGCCGTCTACGACTTGGAATTCCGGGTGCGGCACAAGTCGGGGCACTTCGAATGGATGCGCGCGCGCGGCCAAGCCGAACGCGCCGCGGATGGGACGCCGTTGCGATTGGCCGGCGCCATGCAACTGGTCACCGACCGCAAACTCGCTGAACAGGCATCGCTCGACGCCAAGCTCGCCGCGGAAGCCGCGAATCGGGCCAAGAGCAGTTTTCTGGCGAACTTGAGCCACGAGATCCGTACACCCATGAACGGTGTGCTCGGCATGTCGCAAATCCTGGGGGAAACCTCCCTCGACAGCACACAGCGCGAGTATCTGGACATCATTCGCGGCAGCGCCAAGGCGCTGCTCTCCTTGATTAACGGCGTGCTGGATCTGTCGAAAATCGAAGCCGATCGGCTAGAGCTCGAAAATGTCGAGTTCGACCTCATCCACATGCTGTACGAGGCAGTCGCAGCGACCGCCCTGCAAACCGCCGCCAAGGGCATCGAACTCATTGTGACGATCGAGGCGGAAGTGCCCGTGATGGTGCGCGCCGATCCGGTGCGCTTGCGTCAGGTCGTGCTCAACTTGTTGGGCAACGCGGTCAAATTCACACACGAAGGCCACATTGGCGTTCGGGTCGCCAATCACGCCACGACGAGCGAGCGTGCATCGTTGACCATCGAAGTGACCGACACGGGGATCGGCATACCGGCGGATCGCATCGACCGGTTATTCAAGTCATTCTCTCAAGTCGACTCCTCGACCACCCGCCACTACGGCGGCACGGGCTTAGGGTTGTCCATCGTTAAGCGGTTGGCGGAGCTGATGGGCGGCGAAGTCGGCGTGCGCAGCGAAGCGGGCAAGGGTTCGACCTTTTGGGTGCGCGTCGAACTCGACGTCGTGAAGGAACAGCCGGCGCGTCAGCCGATCGGCTTGGGTCGAAAGATTTTGATCGTGGACGATATCCCCGCCGCCCGCGACAGCTTGGCCTCGAAACTCAAGCTCTACCAATACACCACCGTCGCCGTCGGCGGCGTGGATGAGGCGCTGGCGCGACTGGCGCAGGAATCATTCGATTTGGTGTTGGCCGATGAATTGATGCCGATGCGCGGCGGCATGGATCTTCTGAAGGCGCTGCGCACCGGCGCACAGCATGCTCGCCTGCCGTTAATTTTGATGTCTCTGTTCGGCGCGGAGCATGACTCCGCGGATCGCGAGTTCCGTCCGGATGCCATCGGCCTCAAGCCCATTCGCGCCGCCCTCGTGGCCAATCTCGTGGATCAGGTCTTGACCGGCAAAACGCCGCACGCGCCCAACATTAAATCCTCGGCGCAGGGCCTGCCGACGTTTCGAGGCAGCAAGATCCTTTTGGTCGAGGACAATCCGGTCAATCAGCGCGTGGCGCAGCGAACGCTGCAGAATCTGGCCGCGGAAGTGACCATTGCAAACAACGGCGCGGAAGCCTTGGAACGCCTGGCCGCATCGAACTTTGACGCCGTGTTGATGGACTGTCAGATGCCCGTGATGGACGGATTCACCGCAACGCGGCGGATTCGCGAGCTTGAATTGAGCCGCGGCGCCAAGCGTCTGCCCATCATCGCGCTCACGGCGAATGTCATGAGCGAAGATCGCGAGAAGTGCCTGGCGGCCGGCATGGATGCGCACCTCGGCAAACCGATCGAGGTTGCCCAAGTGATCGAGGCCTTGAGCCGCTTCTTGAAGGCTCCGCCAAGCGCACCGGCGATTGATCGCGGAGCGCTCAAGGAACTCACCGGCGGCGATGCGGAGTTCGAGCGGGAGCTCGCCGAGACTTTCGTCAGCAGCGGGGATCAATGCCTGGCGGAAATCATCGCGGCACTCAAGGCCAGCGACTTTGATACCGTGCGCAAGCGTGCGCACTCGCTCAAAGGCGCAAGCGCCAACATTCACGCGCGGGAGCTCAGTCAGGCCGCATCCAGCCTCGAAAACGCGGTGCGCGAGAACGCGATTCCGGCCATCAGCGGCTTGGTGACTGAACTCTCGGAAAAGCTCGCGGCCGTCAACGCCGAATTGCGCCAGGTCGGTTAACCTTTAAAAGTTAGCCGTGCGCCGCCAGCGGCAGGTCCACGCTGAGCTCTTGGCCACTCGAGCAATTCCGTCCCGCCAACTTGCTCTTGTATAGGCTTTCATCGGCGGCGCGAATCAGCGTATCCACCTTGAGTGACAGATCCGGCCCGCTGGGGCCCGTCGAGGCGATCCCAAAGCTGGCAGTCACGGCCGTGTCGCCGGCGCGCGTGGCGAACGGCGATGAGGCGACCAGTTGGCGGATCTTCTCGGCAACCAGGACTGCCCCCGCGTGCGCGGTTTCCGGCAGCACGATCAGAAATTCCTCGCCGCCATAGCGGGCAATCCAATCGCTGTTGGTGCGGATGAATTTTTGCGCGCGGCAAGCGAATTGCTGCAAGACATCATCGCCCGCCGCGTGCCCGCGCTGGTCGTTGACCTGTTTGAAATGATCGAGATCGCACATGAGCACCGACAGGGGAAAGGCGTAGCGGCGGCAACGCTCGAACTCGCGCGGCAACTGCTCCATCAGATAGCGACGGTTGTACGCGCCCGTCAGCGCATCGGTAATCGACAGGATGCGGTTGCGTTGATTGGCGACGCGCAGGGAGTGTTCGAGCGCCAGGATTCGGCGTCCGGCATTCAGGCGCGCGATCAGCTCCGCCTCGTGTACCGGTTTGACCAAGTAATCATCGGCGCCGGCCTCGAGCCCCGCGATGATGTGTTCCTTGGCATCGCGCGCGGTCAAGAGCAGCGCATACACGTAGCCGTCGAGTTGCATGTTGCGCACCGCCTTGCACAAGGCGATGCCGTCCATCTCCGGCATCTCCCAGTCGGTGACCAGCATCGGGTAGTAGCGCTTGGTCATTTTGTCGAGCGCCTCGGAACCGTTGGCCACGGCGTCGACCTCGTACCCCGCGTTCTTGAGAAAGCGGGTCATGAGCATACGCGTCACCGGATCATCCTCGGCCAACAAGATCGCCGGTGATGCCTCGACTGTGATCGGCGTCACAGATTCCGTCTCAGACACTGTTCTTCAACCCCGCATGCCTTGAGCTTCTGGTGCTATTTACGATATCGGCGCAAGTCTTCATGACTTAATCATGTGTGAGAACCATGTTGCAAATCTCGGCACTGGCGCTCATTGACGCTAGGTGAATGCCTGATTCAGAGAGTATTCGCGACTTCGACACGGGTTCTTACGTTCAGAGCGCAGCATAGCCGACCGATACCCAGGAATGTGCGATTCGCGTCCCTATAGCCGCAAGTCACCCGTGCCCGGCGCGCGCGCCATGCGGGCCAGCGGCGATGGATTTTGGGAATTGGATCTCGCGGATGGGTCCGCGTGGTTCAGCGACTGGTTTTGCCCGCGTCTGCATGGGAGCGAGGCGTCGAGGCGCGCCGCCTTTGGCGACTTGCGCCCCCTCATGTCGTCCGAGACCTGGAACGATCTGCTGCGCAAGCTGCGTTCACATCTCGAAGAGCAATCGCCTCTGGACGCCGAGTTCAAAGTGCAACTCGCGACCGGTCGGGTCGAGTGGTGGCACCTGCGGGGTTTGGCGCAACGCAATGATACCGGCCATCCCACTCATTTCGCCGGTTGCGTGCGTGATGTGACGGCGACGCGAGCCGCCTGTTAGCACGATCGCACGTCAGTAAGCACCCACGGGCGCCGGCGTTCCGTCCGACCACCGGGCCACCGGAACCATGAACTCGGTCACCGGCTCCGGAGCACCGTTATAGTGGGGATTCACCATGACCGGCGAGCCCGGCGCGTCTGCGCCCCAAATGCCGGCGTCTTTCAGGGGAACGTAAAACATGAGATGCGGAAACCAGTGTCCGGCGTGGTCGTTAAGGTGCCCTTGCTTGGACATCATGTAGGCCATCCCGTCAGGCTCGAGGGCCGGCAGCTGCTTTTTCTCAACCGCGAGCTTCATGCTCTCGCGAATTTCTTCTTTCGATTTTCCAGCCACGACCAATTTTGTCCTCATTAAAAGGATCGGCAGCACCGTCCGTGCGGCGGGCGGATTGAGGCAATCCGGGCCTTGATTCTTAGGGTTCCAAAACTCTCGGTCCTTCTCGAATGAGCCATTCCACGCGCGTTCCACGAGGCAGACAAAACCGTTCTTGCCTTCGACCGCAGTTTCATAGCCCTGCCTTCCGAGGACCATTACCGTGGCGTTCTTGGAAATGGATGGCGGAGCCGCGCTTCGGGCCAAGGTGATTTCGGCATCGCGGTCAGCAATGAGGTATTGCTCAAGGGGCGCCATTTTGGGATATGGACTTTTAGCATCCTGTGCCGGCACGCGCCGGGCGGTACTCAGACCAAAGGCCAGCGCAAAGAATCCCGCTGCGATCATGACTGTCTTTCGTTTCATGGGGTTTTCTCCTCTAATCCCTACCTACCGAAACAGCAGACGTCACTGTACGGCCGGGAATCATGGGCGTGCAGCGCTTTGCGGCGTGGCGGACGAGAAATGCGACGAAGCGGGCAAGAGGCGCAACTAAAGACAGGGGACCTGTCATCGGCGAGTACTGCGGATCGACCCAAAGCTTTCTTGTGTCGTGAATACGGTCAAATTCTTCGCCTGCTTCGGCATGGCGGTGAGGCCATCCGAGGGTCACCGCAGAATCTCGGGCGACCCAATTTGGACGCCCTTGATACCCGCTTTGCAGTGTTTCTCGTCCGCCATGTCGCAAAGCGATGCACGTCCGTGATTCTCGGTCGTACACTGAGATTCTGCATCTTCAGTAAGGACACCCCTGAGATCAACGACTATCGCGGATCCGGATATCGGAGCGAACGCGGAGAGGAACTTAGATCGGTCGATTGCCGGACCGACAGAGTGCGAGCTTGAGTTTTGGGATCGACTTGAGTGGGAACAACATGGGGTGCTGCGCGTGAAAATCATTGCTCTCGTTATCTTGACATTGGTCGGAACCTCCGGCGTTGCACACGCGACATCAGCGACCGCTGATACTTCCGCGGAAGCGCAGTGCAAGGGACTCCCAGGTGCGGATTTCTCCGGCATCCAAGACGCTCCCACTCAGGTGACGTCCACTAAGGTTGTAGAACCAGCGGCCGGTGCGCCCGCCTACTGCCAGGTACAGGGCTACGTATCTCCCCAAGTCGGATTCGAGCTACGGCTCCCGCTGACCAATTGGAACGGCAAGTTTATGGAGGTTGGCTGCGGAGGTTTCTGTGGCGACATGAATTTCATATTTCTTTGCAATAACCCGCTGCGAAAGGGCTATGCGTGCGTCGTCACCGATATGGGGCACAAGTCCACGGGGCTTGACGGCAAGTGGGCCTATAACAATCTGCAGGCGCAGATTGACTACGGCTTTCGCGCTACACACGTCGCGGTCCTAGCCGGCAAGGCGATTACAGAGCACTACTACGGCAGGGTTCCCTCCAAGTCTTATTATCTCGGTTGTTCCTGCGGCGGACGTCAGGGTTTGGTTGAAGCGCAGCAGTTTCCCTGGGACTTTGATGGAATCATCGTCGGGGCACCCGCCATTAATTTCAGCGGGGTCTTCATGGATTTGCATTGGAAGACCCGCGCGGTAACCGACAAGGATGGGAACCCACTCTTCAGCGCCGCCGATATTGAACTCGTACACTCCGCGGCCATCGCCAAATGCGATAGAGACGACGGTGTGAAAGACGGCCTCATCGGCGACCCGCGCACGTGCAAATTTGATCCCGCCGCTCTGGTATGTCGGGCCGGCGCTAAATCAGGATGCTTGTCCCCGGAACAAGTGGCCGCCATGAAAAAGTTCTATTCCGGACCGGTGACCTCAAAAGGCGAGAGAACCTTTCCGGGTGGCGGCATGCCGGGGTCGGAAGCCAGCGACACGATGGGGATGAACGGTTACCAGAACGAATTCGCAAACTTCAGCAAGGAGTTCTTCCAGTACATGGGATTCATGCCCGCGCCGGGACCGAGTTGGAAGTCCAGCGATTTTGATTTCGACCGCGATTACAAGCGCCTGGGAATGCTGGAATCGCTTTACGCCAGCACCAATCCGGATCTGCGCAAATTCAAGGCAGCGGGAGGTAAGCTCATTCTTTGGCAGGGCTGGGCCGATGGGGGAGTATCCCCTTTGAGCACCATCGACTATTACGAGACGGTCGAAAGGACCATGGGCGGTGCTGCTGCAACACAGGATTTCTTTCGATTATTTATGTTGCCTGGCGTGGAGCACTGCTGGGGTGGAGAAGGCGCGTCCATTGTCGACTTCTTGAGCTATATGGAAACCTGGGTCGAGAAAAACCAGGCACCCGACATGATGATGAGTGCTCATGTAAAAAAGGTCAGCAGCATGTCCGACCTCCTCAACTGGCCCAGCGATCCCGCCTTGATCGGGTTTACACGACCAGTGTATCCGTATCCGCTGCAGGCCAAGTACAAGGGGACCGGCGATCCGAATAAGGCCGAAAATTTCGGAGCCGTTAAGCCTTGAGGGGTTGCTCCATCCGAGCGCTCTGCTCGATGTGGTCCAATAGCGACGGACGCTGCAGGCAACCCTACCCATCCGTCTCGCAAAGTTGCAAAGCGACTTCGCCTCACCTTGGAACTGCTGTCCGCTGCGATATCCCCCCTTCAGGTGCAGCGCCGATCCGCTCGATTGCGCTCAGACACATGCAGCAACACAACGAAGCAGTCGTGCTCGATCTTAGTCGCAACCGCAGTCCTGACCTCGTAAATTCTGCTGCAATGCTCAGCATCAGCCGCCTCCTTCGGGGAGAATCTCTGCGCAAGGGCCCGATTGGAATTCAAAGATTGCGGCTTTGAGTTCAGCTGCGGCCTGGGTGTATCCCAATCGTCTAAGGCTCGCTTCCGTGGGAGTCAAAGACATCGGGTCCAATACGATGTGGCGCGCTGCGAGTTTTTTTACGTTTTTGATCAAAGCATCCACAGAGCGCCGATCGATGCCGTATGCGCCGTCCGGCTCGGCCTCGATGGCGGCCAATCGCGAGAGCGCAGCTTGCAATGCCGTGTGGTCGAGGTATTGTCCACGGACTATAGTTCCCCGGTTGTCGCGATACGCGCGAAGATCCCGGGCCGGATCGGAACCGAGCAACACAAGGTCCGCGCGCATGCCGGTAGCGACGCTGCCAATCTCCTCGGCGCGGCGTAGAGCCATCGCCGGTTCGCTCGTCGCGGCGCGCAGCACCTCCGCACGAGGGACACCGAACGATTCCATGTCGATGAGTTCGTCCAGCATCGCGAAGCCGGCGACTTGATAGGGATATTGGGCGGAGTCGGTTCCGGCAAGCCAGTGCGGGTGCAGCGGTAGCAGCCGCGCCATCGCAAGAGGAACAGCCGTATCGAGCAGAGCTTGGCCTTCCTCTTGGTGAGGGTCTGGCACGGACGTGCGCCATTTCTCGCGATCGCGCAGAGCGACATACTGCATTTCCGGCAATGCAAGCGACTGGCGCGGGTTCGCAACCCGGTGACCCTCGGTTATTGTATAAAATGTCGGCGCCAACCACACTTGAGCGCCGGCAAGGCCTGCCGCGAAGTCTTCGTCGCTCACAACCAGGGTTTTGTCA